>Ga0193953_1000081_pt1 | contig 51597 bp, 59 predicted proteins | sample BB_4_MG_FD_140325 | JGI IMG/M metagenome (GOLD analysis project Ga0193953, IMG submission 140325) | Microbial mat bacterial communities from the Broadkill River, Lewes, Delaware, United States - BB_4_MG | ecosystem: Environmental > Aquatic > Freshwater > River > Microbial mats | place: USA...
TATAAATTCGGGTACTACATTAAATATTTAAGAACTCGAAGCCCTTATACAGGGAGTTTGAGCTTCAAAAATTGTCGATTTTTAAGGTTTTTGGGGGTTTTGGTGTTGAAGTTGGGTTAACTCGAATCCAGTTAAAAAACTTCGATAGAGCTATTTGGGAGTTACCATCGCTACTTATATCTCCATCGATATCAAAGCTAGGGAAAAAGCTCTCCAACATCGTCGATATCCCTGCACCAAAGATACTCATTAGCCCCTCTAACAAAGAGATAAAAAGCATCAGTATCAAGGCCGAGGTAAAGATATAGTTATCAGGGTATAAAAGAAACTCTACCATGACGCTACTTTTTTGCCTTAAGTGCCTCTAAACGTTTTTCAATCTCATGATCTTTGGCTAAGTTATCGAGCTGAGAGAGTGAAACATCCTCCTCAGAGATGCTTATATCACTTGTAGTACTTAATCGATCAAATAGATTGTCAATTTTATCTACAGTTGAGTTGATACTGTTTTGGTTTTGTTGAGCTTGGTTGATCTTGATAAAATCATCAAGCTCTTTTTTAAGCTCCGTTCTCTTTTTGCCTAGGGCATCAATATACCCCTCAAGCTTGGTAATGCTCTCATTGATTTGGGCTAATTCACTCTTTTGCGTAAGTGCTTGTGACTCAAGATCAATCTGTTTGGCAATACCGCTTTTGGCTAGGTCATCACGCCCCTCTTTGATAGCTATCTCGACCTGTGAAGCTAAAGTCTCATACTCTTTGGTTACGCTTTCAATTTTGGATTGGAGTTGAAGCCTCTTGACACTCTCTTTGCCTAGAGCAATCTTGACCTCATCAATCATCTTCTCTACTTCTCTTATCCCCTCTTGCATCACGATTTGCGGAGCGATACCCTCTGCTTTGTCAATCAACGCATTGATACTTCCTGAGATCAATCGTGTCACTCTTGATGCCATACTGTCATTCATAACTCACTCCTTTTTATGATAAAAGTAAGATATTATAATATTTTTAACTATAAAAATAAATTAAATTAACTAGTTTTTCATAAAAAGTATATATTTATAAAATTACATCTATAAGTAATATAAGCTTAACCTTCTTATTATATAGGCAATGATCTCTATATATTCTATCTAATATTATTTTTATAAACTCACCCCTTAGAAGCCCAAAAATACCCACCAATTTTATTTTTGACAAAATACGTCACATATTTTTAGTACCATTACAACAATACAAATTTAAGGAGAGAGCAATGAAACAGAGAACTTATAAACTCAAAACAGACAAACTAAAAAATATTGCAAAGAAGAAGGAAACAAATGGAGAGATTAACCCTAATTGCCTCAAAGAGGAATTGGATTGATACAAGAAGTGTTGAGACACTTCAACAACTAACAAGCTACAGAGGTATCACTCGTGTTGTGGGTCTGCCTGATTTGAGTGTAGGGCGTGTGCCCAATGGTATGGCACTCTTTAGCACGGGTCGCATCTATCCCCATCTTATTGGTTCAGATATTGGATGTGGAATGGCACTCTATGAGAGTAAAATCAAAGCCAAAAAGATTAGAACCGAACGCTTTTATAAGTACCTTAGAAAAATAGAGACCCTTGATGAGATAGAGGTAGAGAGCAAGCTAGAGGGGTATAACCTAGGGAGTATTGGGCGAGGCAACCACTTTGCAGAACTTCACCGTGTGAATGAAGTACATGATAGTAGGCTCTTTGATGAGCAAGGATTAAACGTAGAGTCACTCTACACTTTGGTACACAGTGGCTCACGTGCTTATGGACAGATTGTCTTTGATAGAGTATCGGGCAAGTATGATCCCACGCAGGGGATAGAGTCTAGTTCAAAAGAGGCACAAGAGTATCTAGTCAATCACGACCGAGCTATAGAGAATGCGAAGCGGAGCCGTGAGGTGATTGCCCATAAGCTACTCAAAGCCATCAAGATAAATACTCAACCAAGTTTGGTCAGTGATATCGCTCATAACTCTATCATCCAATACAAAGAGGGGTGGTTGCATCGCAAAGGGGCAACACCCACAGACAAAGGAGCGGTAGTTATCGCAGGGAGTCGTGGGAGTCTTAGTTATTTGGTAATGCCTCGTGATGATACCACACTATCCAACTACTCGTTGGCTCATGGAGCAGGACGCAAATGGGAGAGAGGAAGTGTGGAAGCCAAGCTCAAAAATCGCTACACCAAGAGTGAGCTACTCACCACCGCTATTGGTTCACGCGTCATCTGTGAGGATAAAAAGCTACTCTATGAAGAGGCGAGCGAAGCGTATAAAAATATCGATATTGTCATTGGTGATTTGGTAGAGGCGGGATTAGCGACGATTATCGCCTCCTTTAAGCCCATACTCACCTATAAGGAGTAGCGATGTTGATATCGATTAGCAGTGGAAATGGAGTCAATGAGGTGTGCCGTGCATTGTGGCATTTTTTGGGGTGGCTAGAGAAAGAGGCGTATAGTTTTGAGGTAGTGAAATTGGAAGAGGCAGAGTGTAAAAACTGCTACCGCTCTATTTTGCTACAAAGCAATGATCAGAGATTTTGGGAGTTGGAGGGTAGCCACCTATGGCAAAGCTCTAGCCCCTTTCGCCCAAAACATCGACGCAAAAACTGGTACTTTAGCCTCCAATGCTACGATGAGCAAAAGCCAATAGGCATTGATACGAATCAAATCACCTACCAAGTAATGCGAAGCCCCAAAAAAGGCGGACAAAAAGTCAATACTACCAACAGTGGTGTACGAGCTACCTATCAAGAGTATGAGGCGATTAGCTACGATGAACGAAGCCAAAAACAAAACAAACAAGTAGCCCTTTTGAGACTACTACAAAAGATAGAGACTTATCGCCAAAAAGAGCAAAGTCAAACCCAACAAGGGATATGGAGAGATGCCAAAGGGGTTGAGAGGGGTAATCCTGTGAGGTGTTTTTATGGGGAGGGGTTTTTATACTGATAGATAACACACCAACAGAATTTCAATTATAGTAACCTGCATTACAGTAATGAACGTTACTATAATAGACTATATAAAATTTATTAACTTGCGAGACTCTACTATGCGTTTTAAGTAGTACTATTATCTCATATTAATAATGATACCTATTTGACTTTGGATTCATTGTACCTTCAATACCACTACTTATTATACCTTTCTGTAATGCTTTATAAATTAAAATAAAACTTGGAATCTTTAATAAATTTTGATTATTACCTACTTTTTGAATTTTACATAGTTCAAGTAACTGTTCTTTTGAAACATTAAATGGAAAAAAGTTATCCACATTGTGATTATGAGATTTTAAAAGCTTTGCTCGAAGCTTTAAAGTCCTATAAATAGTTGATAATAACCATCCATCTAAACTTTTTAATTGTTCTTCATCATTAACTAATGGATAAAAACTCATAACTCCCTTAAAATGTATGCGTTTGGTTTTACCTCGAAGAAAATCTATTAGATACTGTTCTGTAAGTCCACCATATAGATATCTTCTAATTTGTAAAATAGCAGTTAAAAACCCTTCATCTTTCTCTTTATTTGGTATAACAATATTTTTTAATTGTTCAGTTTTAAGAGGTAAAATCAAATTTTTATATAATAAATAGGAGATTTGTTTCTTTATTTTAGTTATTGATGTTTTTTTAATAGAGACTCGATTAATATAAACTGCATAGCCTAAAAACTCTATATATGTTTTAGGTTCAGAAAATTCAGATGGTAGCCCCTCTTCAATTAAAAGATTAATACCATCAGATTTTTTAGGATTTATTTTAACCCCTGCGTTACTAGAAAATTTATTTATAATTGTGAATGCATTACAAATTTTATTATAGTCGGGTGACCAAACAACAGTATCATCAGCATATCTGGAAAATCTTAAACCTTCTTTTTCAAAATCTTTATCTAAACTCCAACATACAAGATTAGCCAAAAAAAGTGATATTGATGTACCTTGAGGGATACCACTACCATTATGATTATCAAGAAAAACTTTTATAATAAATTGTTCTTCATTGGTAATTCTAAAACCATTTTTGTTAAATTGTTTAACTAAATATTCATGTGAAATTGAATCAAAAAATTTTGAAAAATCAAATTCTGCTATAAATATCCTTGAAGTATCTGAAATATCAACCGTAATATCTTCTATTGCAAACTGTACATTTCTATCATGTCTATAGGCATAAGAGAAAGAGCTAAAACGATGTTTATTTTTGTGTAAAAGTCTATAATAAAAGAGTTTTGAGACTACTGCATCATGAATTTGATAGATGGTTACATTTCGAAAACCACCTGAATCTTTTGCAATTTGTTTTATATAAGGTTGATTAGGTTTATATGTTTGGTTTAGAATACTCTTTGCAACTGATTTTGCTATACTTTTAGCTTTTCGTCTCACATAGAATGGATTAAACTTATTGTCTATCGACCAATAATCAGGTTTTTTTATTTTTTTTGTTGCAGAACCAAATCTTTTTTGGTTGCGTAAATATTCTTGATGAAGATTATTATGATACAAATGGTATCTGTCAATTAACTTTTTTGACTCACTAATAATAAGTTTTTCTAATTGTTGTTCTAGTGTCATTTAATCTCCAAACAAAAACCTAGTAAAACTAGGTTTGAGCACGGTATGCAACCACTGTAAAAGTAAGTTCTCACTTAAATAGATACTTGATGATATCTATTTCCAAGACTAAATAAATTTTAGCGTAAGGGCATCCGTTCTTTCCATAAGAAAGTATAAATATTATACAATAAATATATTTAATAGCTTCTCTAAAATGTTGATATTAGTTTATGCAATTTTTAGCATTTCCAGTGCCAAACCTACTAAAATATACTTTGGACAAAATACGTCAAATAACTACCCTATAATAGCATCAAGAAACAACAAAGGAGACAAAGATGGATTTAAAAGAGCTTGGGTTTTTGGATATTGACCATAGAGCATTAGAAAAAACCAAAACACCTTATACGATTTATGCAGAGCTACTCGATGAGATAGCTCAAAAGCAGTTTGCGGATGTATTGGCTTGCCCCTATGTCACCTATGGGGCGTTGATGCCCGATGCTCATGGAGGCTATTCGATGCCTATTGGTGGAGTCTGTGCGACCAAAGATGTGATTGTACCGCAGTTTGTGGGCTTTGATATTGGATGTGGGATGTGTGCCTATCAAACAGAGTATAGCAAAAGTGATATTGAGGCTCATAGTGAGGCTATCTATGAGATGATTAGACAAAGAGTGCCTTTGGGATTTAAAAAGCACGCCAAACAACAAAAGCTAGAGCTTGATTTGCCACTCACCGATTTGGCTGGGCACTTTTTGGCTACGACGGGGTTGTTTCAACTTGGCACTCTTGGTGGTGGTAATCACTTTATTGAGATTGGGTATGATTCAAGTGAAAGAGCATGGATTGTGATTCACTCAGGAAGCAGAGGATTTGGGCATAAGATAGCTAGTCACTATATGCTCCAAGCCTATCTATCGAAAAATCCTGCCGATGATAAGCTCCAAATAGCATTGGAGGATTTTAGAGAGCGTAACCGTGGCTTTAAAGCTCACAACCCAGAGAAGTTTGAAAAGGCACTAGCAAAGTTTAAAAACAAGCAGATTGAACAAATCAATAAAAAGAGTGATTTGGATAATATAGAGGGAATTTGGGGACTCGATGTCAATTCACAGCTAGGTCAAGAGTATATCATCGATCAAAACTTTGCCCTTGCTTATGCTCTTGAGAACCGTAAAAAGATGATCGAGAGTATCAATGCAATACTCAATGAGATTATCGGGGGTGATTTTGATTTTGCATGGCAAGATGAGGAGCGATTTATCAATAAAAACCACAACCATGCCGAGTTTGATGAAAATAGAGGCGAGTGGATTCACCGCAAAGGGGCTACGCACGCTTCACTTGGAATGAAAGGGGTGATTCCAGGTAATATGCGTGATGGCTCCTTTATCGTAGTGGGCAAAGGCAATGAGGATTCACTTTGCTCTTCGTCGCATGGAGCGGGTCGTGTGATGAGCCGTAGAAAGGCTAAAAGCACTGTAACCCTTGATGCGTTTGAAGCATCGATGCAGGGTATCACAGGGACGGTGGATGAGCATACACTTGATGAGTCTCCCTTTGCCTATAAAGATATTTTTGAGGTGATGGAGCTGCAAAAAGATTTGGTGGAGGTGGTAGAGCATATCAAGGTGCTCATCAATGTCAAAGATAATAGTGCGAGTTATCGATAAAAGGGGTGTTAGACCACCAAACACCCCCTCTTTTTCGCAATGGTAATTTTTGCTGTTGTCCCTGAGTTAAACTCCAAAAAATCTTTTTCAATTCCATCACTAAAGATCACCCCATTTTCGGGCATCAGTGACTCAATAACCAGCTCTTTTTCACGACTGACTTCTCCAAATATGATATTGGCTTGGGAGTATTTAGATGGAAAGGGCTCACGCACGGTAAAGTAGAGATAGTCGCTATCCCATGCAAAGGAGTAGTCCTCTTTGAGTGCCTTGGGGTTGGCAATTTGGTTGGCTCCTACCATGAGGCTGGTAAACCACCCCGTCGACCCTAGCCCTGTGGAGATGATAATACCGCTTGAGGATTGATTTTCACTGCTTTTGTGATGGGTGATGGTATAACGAAGCGATTGATGGGTCTTTGGACCAATAAAGATATCATTGACTCCATAGAGCACCTCTCCCGTATTGAGCTCAACTTTAGCCAATGTAACAAACTTCACATCGCATCCCACCTCTAGGGCTTTGGCAATACCAAATGAGAGATTATCAATGGTAAAAGGCAAAAGTACCCCATCCCATCGATTGGGATCAGGATTGACACCAATGAGCTTATGTCCATCAAGGTATTTAATGGTATTGGCAACCAATCCATCTTGCCCAATAGCGACCACAATATCCTCTTTGCCAAAGATATAATTAGGCAAAAAAGAGCGGTCAACCTTATGCACTCTGCCGACACTCTCCAATATTTTAATCGCCTCATTAACAGCGTAATGGTACTGGCTATGCTCGTTTTCATAGTCACTAAAGTCCCCACCTAGATGCTCGATGTAAAATTTGCTTTGGGCAACGGTATTGTATTTGTAGAGCAGCTCTTCAAGACGTGTCTTACGTGTGATAACGACAATGCGTCGCTCATCGTTTATTTTCTTAGACTTTGAGGATTGGGAAAAGAGTTTCATGAACGGTTCATAATCTCCTGCAGCAAGTCAGGTGAGATATTAAGCTGTCCAATCTTCTGCGAGTTTGCGGCGATATCTTGGAAGGCTACGGAGATAAGCTGTTCAGGTGAGAGGTTGGCATTGGTAAGGGCTTGAAGGGTTTTGGGATCAACCTCTTTGAGTACTTTGATGATTGCTTCAACACCATAGGCTTTGGCATCCGCCTCTTTTTTGGAGTTTTCAACGGCAAGGTCAATAAGATTGGCATTTTTAGCCTCAAGTGTGATTTGCGATTGAAGTTTGGACTCTTTAAGCTCATGCTCTTGAGCAAAGATAATCTGCTCGGTCTTGATCTGTGTCTCTTGAATCTCTCGCTGTTTGTTCTCTACCGCTATTTGGGTATTGAGTTCATTCTCTTGAATCGCTCGCTCTTGATCAATCGAGGCATTACGTCGCTGATAGATAGCATCATCGGCTCGTTTAAGTAGCTCTTCTCGTGCTTGAGCTTCTAGGGCTCGTTGGGTCTCGGAGTTTGGTTTAATGGCTAGGATGGAGAGACTCAAAATGGATATACCAATGGAGTTGAGTTCCGTTGAGTTCGCAATGGCTTCATTGACATGCTCGACTAGGCTCTCACTTGAAATAAGGGCTTGTTGAAGATTGAGTTTTTGTATCTCATCACGGGTAAAGACTTGGATCTGGTTGATAATACGTTGTGAGAGCTTTTGGGGATCTTCTGAGGTATATTGCTCATCTGCATTGATTGAAAAATCAAGCAGTGAAGAGAGGAGTTTTGGATCACTCACTTGGTAGGTGATCTTTCCTTGAATGGTGATGTTTTGAAAATCGCTCGTCACCTCTTGGAAGATAAAAGGCAGATCAACCGAGTTGATGGGTACAAGTACAACGGTCGTGGTGGGTGCAAAGTAAAAAAAGGACAATCCCGCCCCCTCTTTTACAATTTTGCCATCTTTGTATTGAATTAGATAAGATGTGGGAGAGACTTTAATATAGTTAAGACCTAACATTGCAAACTCCTTTTGAGAAATTGCTCTATTATAGCATAAGTAGTTCAACGTATATTATAAGTCAGCAATTAATAACAGAGGATAGAGTTAAAGATATAAAAGTAGATAAGTTAAGAGCAGACACTAAATCCCCATCCTAAAAGAGGGGTTTTAATGGCTCTTATAAATTGGCATTAATACCATTAAAAGAATAGATGAAAATTTAAAAAGAAAAAGTTACTAAGCTTCTGCTACAGCATCTTTGAGTGTCTTTCCAATTTTAAACTTAGGTGCTGTATGAGCTGGCTTTGTATATGTCTTATCAGTACCAGGTACTTTACCACTTTTTTCTGCTACTTCTACAGTTGAAAACGTTCCAAATCCTACGAGTGATACACTCTCTTTTGCTACCAATGCTTCAGTGATAGCATCTGTAAATGCTTTAACAGCTTTTTGAGCTTCAGCTTTTGAGCTGTACTCTCCATTTTTTTGTACCAAATCGACAAATTCTGCTTTAGTCATTATTATTCCTTTTTAGTTTAATTAAGATGATTATATCACACTCCTTGCTTATAAAAAGCTAAAAATAGCTCACAAAGCCCCTAAAATAGGGCAATATAGGTAATATTTTCTATTTTTTTGTTTGCAACCATATAAACCTGCTTTCTTAAACTGTAACAGTAAACAGATTTAATACAGCTCTTCTTTTGCTTTTATTATATAAATATTTGTCTGTTTATACTAAAACTAGATATAATATTTACACAGTGTTTATCATTACCGTATTGTATGACTAGAAAAGGAGTCTATTTATGATAGAAACAATAGATATTCAATGGAAAAAAAAGTATGAGACAGGTATTGAGGATATAGATACTCAACACAAAACTCTTGTCAATACCATCTATAAAGCCAATGAACTTTTAAATCAAGACTACTCATTGGATAACTTACAAAACATTACAAAAGAGTTGCTTAACTATACGTTGTATCATTTTGAGACCGAAGAGGAGATGATGCTAGAGTATAACTACGATGACTATCACCCCAAAGAGTATGAACAGCATATTAAGCAGCATAGAGAGTTCTCATCCAAGGTAACTGCATTACGCACAAGTCTTGAAACAGGTCAACTCATTGAACAAGAGAAGATGATTGGCTTTTTAATTAATTGGCTTATCAACCATATCAACAGAACGGATAAAAAATTAGGTAGTTTTCTACACGATAAAATGTAAGATAAAAGCAAACCTAAGAGATTACCTCTTAGGCTATAAAACTCACTCTAAGATTAAATATCACTTAGAATTTTTGCACTCATTTTATTGGCATGCTCATAGGCATCCTCCGCTTTTTCATGAACAACAGATGGCATAAATTTACCTTCAAAGCTATAGACCATTGTAAAATAGTTAAGGTGCGTCTCTGTCACATCCAGCCACTTTTTAAACTCTGCATCTTTGTAGTATGATGAAGCTTTAAGCAGTGCTATCGAATCGGTATAGATCAAAACCCCTTTATCCCAGTGCTCTTGAATGGTTGGATCGGGTAATCCCCACATCTTCATCATATAGTGAGCAGAGAGTCTTTGAGAGGAGGCAGCTATCTCAATGGCAGCATTAAGCTCTTTCCCCACTTTGAGTTTCTCTTTTTCAAAAAGATACTTTTTCATATTGGCAAGTTCTTTGATGACGGAGCGAATATTGGCATGAATAAAAAGCCCCTCTTCTTGCAATCTTTTGGGATCATTATCCTCTAGTGCTGTTAGAAGAGCCTTTTTGACAGGTTTCCATGCCTCTTTACTTTTAGCAAGGCTCTTCTTAATGGCATCATCTTTAAAGCTTGTTTCCATAAAGGTAATAACAGCTTCATACTCCTCTAAGCCTTTTTTGAGTCTCTCATCGGGTGCTTTATAGCTCACTTTTGTTGCAATCAATGAGTAGGTTTCAAGCATATTTCGGACATTCGACATCTGTTTACCCAAATCTAAAATCGCTTTGACACTGTTTTTAGCTGCTGATGCATTGAGTAACGATGTACTAAGCAACATAATTGCAACAATGATTCCAAGTCCTTTAAGTCGTTTCATATTCTTATCCTTTATTTCAATTTCACATAGAGCGTTGTAATTTCAGCCATATTTTGAGCTATCTCATCGGTGGTATTGAATACAATCAAAGGCAATCCACCCATCTCAATATCGATATAGAACTTATAGACAACATCCCAAAGTCTCTGAATCTTTTTGAGTTTGGTGTTGAGTTGTGGAGTATTACTCTTATTGGTCATTAAAATCTTTTGAGCATCGGCAAACTCTTTAACTGCTTTCTTCATCTGTTTGATGGTATTATCATCTTTAATACCCAATTGATAAGCAATGTAGTATTTTGCAATCCGTTGAGAAAGCATAGCTTGTCGTGCAGAGAGGTTAATCAGTTTGGATGTCGCTGCACCTGAAGACTTTTGCAATGATGTCATAATATACTCATTACCTTCAAGCATTGATTCACTAAGGTCAAGAATATATTGTGCGTTGTCAAGATTGAATTTCTCTTTGGTCTTAACCGAAATATCCTGATAGTTTAATCCTACAAAGTTAATAAGATTAACAATACGTGCATCCTTGATTGACTTTTTGAGCTGCTCTTGAGCATAGAGTGACTCTTTAAGTGTTTTATTGAGTTGCGTATTGGCTTTATTGGCCGCAATATCAGCACCTAAATAGAGATAATCTTTGGCTATTCTTTGAGAGAGCATTCTTTGCTTCCCTGCTATGTCAATCAACTCTAATGTACTTAGCTCTTTTGCACTGCTAAATTGAGAAAGCAATACTATTGCCATGAAAATACCTAACACTTTAGGTAACAAGTTCATTGGTTTCATAATCAAATCCTTTTGTAGTTTATTACTAATTCTAATGTATATATATTAAAAAGTTATTTAATTTACTACTTTTTGTGCTAACTTTTATCAATTTTAGTCTAAAATATATTAAGAGCCAAATATCATAAGAGATAGTGAGCATTTGGAAACTAAAGTTTATACTTAAGTATAAAAAAGGAACAGCTATGAAATTCTCACAAACGCGATTTAATCTACTAATAGTTTTACTTCCTCTGAGTATTTTAGCCCTTATTGGTGGCTATTATGCATTGAACACTTGGAGTAAATACAGTAAAGTATCACAACTCCAAAATCGTTTAGAGAGTCTAATACTCCTCAACTCTTTAGAAGAAAAAGTATCCCAAGAGGTGATCTGTACATCCAAAATAGACATGGAGCGTGAAAATCTTCAAAAAAGCTGTAAAGAAGCTCGGGATGAAACAGATCGTATCGTAGAGGAGTTTATCAACCAATCAACCGATATACCCCTCTATGAAGGATTGCAAACCGATGATAAAGATCAAAGTTCTTCTATCTTTGGTGATATCAAACTCACTACTACGTTACAAAGCATTCGTTATGATTTTGATACCTCAGAACATTTTCGAGTTGATTACTTAATCGATGGTGAGTATCAAAAGAAAATTTTACAACCCATTAATCGCTATTGGCAAATTGTCAGTACACACAGTGATGGAGTAAGCAAACCCTACCTTAAGCTCTTTATTGACCTTAAAAAGCTTTACTACAATACAGTAAGTGAGACTGTATTTGGTACTTACTTTATTGCTAATAAAAAGCCCTTCTCTCCAATAGATTTGGTCACATGGGATAAACAGATGGTAAAAGCCGTCATGCCTGATATTCAAAACTATACTAACGTCGATGCTATCAAAGAGGATTTGAGTGAGATTTTTTTATCAGATAGTACGCAAGATCTACTCAAAAGTCTTGATACTCTTAGCGTTAAAGTCCTTCTTGGATACGCAACAGGAGTGTATGAGATACCTGTTGATGAGTGGGTTAATCTCAATGAGAAAAAACAAGCACTCTTTTTAAATTCTGAAGCCAAAATTTTTGAACATCTAATTAAAAGCAATGGACGTTCAATTTGGATATATCGATTGATTATCTTCTTTAGTCTGGCATTGGCATTAGTAAGTATAGCACTTTTCTATCTTGCAACCAAACGCTACTATCAACGCATTCAAGAAGACAACCAAGCACTAACCGATATGATGCATGAGATTGAAGTCTTGACCGCAGAGAGTAGAAAAGAGGTTTTATCTTCTGAAGAGCTACTTCAAGACTTTAGTGATAAGCAAAAGACCTATGCCTATATCGGTAAAATTCTTAAACTGCTCCATGAAAAAGAGATACAAGCAGGTGAAGCCAATCAAGCCAAAGATCTTTTTTTAGCAAATATGTCGCACGAAATTCGTACACCGCTTAATGGTATTGTCGGTTTTACCCAACTGCTTAAAGCTTCACCTTTGCAAGGTTTCCAAAAAGAGTACATTCACATTATCGAAAATAGTTCAGATAATCTTTTAAGTATCGTTAATGATATTTTGGATCTATCTAAAATTAGTGCCAATAAGATGGAGTTGGAGCATATCTCTTTTGATATCTATAAAAAAATGGAATTGGCAGTTGATACCTTGGTTGCAAAAGCACATGAGAAAAATATTGAGCTAAGTATCTACATTGATCCAACTATTCGAAGAAATCTTATCGGTGACCCTACCAAACTCTCTCAAGTTATTATCAATCTTATTGGTAACGCCCTTAAATTTACGCCAATACATGGTTATGTTGATTTAAAACTTGAAAATCTCTCTAAAAAAGGACAAAGCACAACATCTACTATTCGTTTTTCAGTCAAAGATTCGGGTATAGGGATTAGCGAAGAGCAAAAAGAGAAAATTTTCCAAGCCTTTACACAAGCTGATTTGAGTACCAACCGAAAATTTGGTGGGACGGGGTTGGGTCTAACCATCTCGCAAGCCATTATTGAGTATATGGGTGGAGAACTCGATGTAACAAGCAACACAAACGAAGGGGCAGAGTTCCACTTTGTCGTCACATTACCCAATGACACTACTGCTGCTATACATAAACGTCCAAACTTCTCAGATATTTCAACAGGAATTGCACTGCCTGATATAGGATTTATTCGACAAGCCGATTACAATCTTGAAAAATATATAGAGTATTTTGGTTCCTCCTTTGAACCCTATGCTTATAAAAACATCATTGATCAAGAGGGTGATTTGTTGTTGCCTGATATTCTCTTTATCGACAGTACTTATATTCGGGATATGAATGAGTTACAGAAATTTATACAACTTGATACCAAAATCATCTTTATGGTTGCAGATAACTTTAAAAACCTTCAACACTCTGCACTCAAATCGATTCATCTTATTCATAAACCTATTAGTTACGATAGAGTGCTTTATGGTATACAAGATGCACTCAATATCTCTCAAGAGATTCTAAAAAAAGATGAGTTTAAGCTCGAAAATAATCTCTTTGCTAATATCAGTGCCCTTGTAGCAGAAGATAATGTTATCAACCAAAAACTTATTGCTACAACGCTTAGAAACTTTGGTATGGAGATCACCATCGCCTCCAACGGGGAAGAAGCATACAATACCTACCAAAAAGAGCACTTTGATATCATCTTTATGGATATTCAAATGCCTGTCATGAACGGTGTAGAAGCAACGGAGTTGATTTTAGAATATGAAAAAAGAAAACGATTAACGCATACGCCTATTATTGCTTTGACTGCCAACGCACTAAAAGGAGACAAAGAAAAATACATTGCTGCTGGAATGGATGATTATGTTACAAAACCACTCAATTTAATGGAGTTAAAAGATACCATCGGTCGATACACGTTGCCCAAGAAAAGTTCTCAAAAGAGAAAAGCAACAGCCTCCCAAGAGCTTATCAAAGAGCAAGAACTTCAAAAATCACAAGAAGCACCTAAGGAGAAGTTACCCAAAGAAGAGTTAATCCAACAAAAAACACACGAGAATATGACTACATTAAATGTAGAAGATGCTCCCGATGAAAAAAAAGAACTCAAAAGCAGCGATGTCAAAATATTATTGTGTCATAAAATGACGATGCAATCCAATATTTATGCAAAGATTCTAGGGGGTATGGGTTATGAAGTAGAGATTGCCAAAGATGGCAATGATTTTTTAGATCTACTTGAAAATAACAGCTACACACATGTAATTTATGATGTAGATACTTTTAATAAGATGACCTGTTCGGTAGCTGATATTTCTCGAAGTGCAGGTGCTAAACCTATTATTTTAATACATAAAGATCATCATGAAAATTTATGTGCACAAACATTAAAGTTAAATGCCAACAAAAAGACAATAAAAGAGTTACTACAACATCTATAAAAAAGATGTATGAACTTTATGCATAAGGCATAAAGTTCATACAAAAAGTTCAAATTAATATAACTCTTTCTCTCTATTTTTAAGATATTTTCCAATCCCTTTAACAATCCCTTTGGCTATCATGGTCTGATAGCTTGATTGCAAAAGCTTTTTACGTTCACTAGAGTGAGTAATATAGCCAATCTCTACTAAGATAGAAGGAGTTTGAGCCCCTACAAGTACCCAAAAAGGAGCTGAACGGACACCACCATCGCGCGTGCTTGGATAGAGGCTTCTTGTATACTCTAGCATCGACTTTTGTACATCGATGGCAAGCTTATTGGATAAAACAATCTTTGGACCTGTAATAATATCATTGAGCAGTACATTACGTGTATGGTAATCTTTGGAGTTGAGTACTGCACGGTTCTCTTTGGCTGCTACACGTCTTGCTCTTGCACTCCGTGCTTTGGAGAGAAAGTAGGTCTCAATACCTTGTACAATGCTTGCTCGGCTCTTTTTACCGACAGCATTGGCATGAATGGATACAAAGATATCAGCATCACGTTTATTGGAAAACTTGGTTCGATTGGTTAGCTTTACAAAATGATCACTCTGACGTGTCATATAGACCTTATACCCTTGTCGTTTGAGCAGTCGTTCAACCTTCTTGGCAACACTCAATACAATATCTTTCTCTCTGTATCCTCCACTCGTTGCTCCAGGATCATGCCCACCGTGTCCTGCATCTATAACCACACGGTAGCCTTTAGAGGGTTTGTAGGCAGTATAGTCAGGTTTGTTGCCTTCGAGGAGTTTTTTATACCATGGAAGATCCTCTATATCACTATCCTCTTGAGGTTCTACATCTTTTGTAGGCTCTTTTTTTGTCACAATCTTCTCGGGTTTACTGTAGGGGTCTACTTTTTTATACCCAATTGTATAAGGCATTGAGATATGGTAGATATTGGATGAGAGCATGGGTGCGTAGTAGCTGCATTTAAAAGGACGATTGGATTCTATAACAAGCCTAACGGTATCTTTTTTGTATTGAGAGAGACGAAATTGCGTATTGTTTGGCGCATGAAGTTTATCAAGCAGGTTATCGTTATTGATCACACTGTTTTTAAAATCAAATACTCTTCGATAGGGATTTTTGAGTACAAAAGTTGAGACGTGTGATTTGGAAACTTTCTTATCAAAGATAAGCCGAAGCTCACCTTTGTTGATCTTGATACTCTTTAGATGATTAGCTGCTTCTAAACTAAGAGCTAACAAGAGTGTATAGATAAGTAGATAACGAAAGAGTTTAATCTTCTTCACCATGGGTTAATTTTTCCATTAGCTCTTTAACAGAGATAAGTTTTTCAAGACGGTATCCATTAGCCCCCGTAAAGAAAAGCCCTGTCTCCTCTTTACCCTGATAGGCATCACTGAGGCGATCAGCAATACAATATCCAACCGCCCTAGCCTCTTCTCCTTGATTACAAGGGGCTACACAGTTACTGATACACGCTACCTTTGGAGCAGTACCCTCTTCAATAATTTTTTGCAAATTGGTTCGAACACCTCTTGCAGGAAGCCCTACAGGGGATTTAAGCAGCTTAATATCACTCTCTTTTGCCTCTAGGAGTGTTTTTTTGAAAATATCGTTAGCATCACACTCATGCGTGCCGATAAAGCGTGTACCAATCTGCACTCCTGCACACCCCATAGCCAAGAATTTATCAATATCGTTTTTATCCCAAACACCACCTGCTGCAATTACAGGGATATCCCCCCAATTTTTTGCCTCTTCGATAACTGGTGGAACGATGTTTTCAAGTTGATACTCCTCTTCAAAACACTGTTCATAGGTAAAACCTTGGTGACCTCCACTTAGTGGGCCCTCTACAATAACCGCATCAGGAATCTTATTGTAACGTTTCCACTTTCGACAGATAAGCTTTAAAGCTCGTGCACTTGAGACAATAGGAACTAAAGCAACATCAGGATACTCTGTAGTAAATTTTGGCATATTAACAGGCACTCCTGCACCTGTGATAATAATATCAATGCCTGCTTCACAGGCATCTTGTACAATACGTCCATAATCGTTTGAAGCGTAAAGAACATTACACGCCAAAGGGGCATCACCGCAAATTTTGCGTGCATTATCAATAATGGCAGTTAGTCCCTCTTTGGAGTAGAAATTCTCACTCCCATAAGGTTTATCCGAAACAAGTTTTTTTGCAAACTCTTTATCGTGATAGTAACCTGTACCTACTGAACTGACTACACCTAAGCCACCCTCTTTTGAGACATTTCCTGCCAACTTATCCCAACTAATACCTACACCCATTCCACCTTGAACGATGGGCTTTTGGATCTCATATTTTCCTATTTTCATAAGCTACTACACCTTACACTATTTTACGATTATCTTTACAAAGTTCTTTTTACCTTTTTGAAGGACATACTCACCTTCAGCAATAGTAAACTTCTCATCTGTAATTTTCTCTTGATCGATTTTGACAGCCCCTGCTTTTAGATCTCTTTTTGCTTGATTAAAAGAGGGAACCAATTCACAATCAACTAATGCCTTAATGATACCAATATTTGCTTCAAGTTTATACTCTTTTAGATCAGTTGGAATATTTTTTTGTGAAAAAACACGTTCGAACTCAACTTTGGCTTCCTCACCTGCTCCTTCTCCATGGAAACGATCCACAATTTCAGAAGCCAGTGCTTTTTTCACATCCATTGGGTGGAGTGAGCTATCCTCAACACCACTCTTAAGATTGGCAATCTCTTCTAACGACTTGTTTGAGAGCAGCTCATAATATCGCCACATAAGTTCATCAGAGATTGAGAGTATCTTACCAAACATATCATTAGCCGCGTCGGTGACACCAATATAGTTATCCAACGACTTGGACATCTTTTGGATTCCATCAAGCCCCTCTAAAATTGGCATCATCAATACCGCTTGTTGCTTGCCAACCTCATAGGCTTTTTGCAAGTGTCTTCCCATCAGTAGATTAAACTTCTGATCCGTCCCGCCAATCTCTATATCACTTTTGAGTACCACACTGTCGTATCCTTGAAGCAAAGGATAGGTAAACTCATGAATAGCAATATCGTCTTCGTTTTTATAACGCTTTTTAAAATCATCTCTCTCAAGCATCCTAGCAACCGTTCGCTTTGCCATCAGTTGCAAAAACTCCATTGGTGTAAGTTTCTCTAGCCACTCATGATTATAAACCACCTCAGTCTTAGCAGGATCTAAAATTTTAAAAGCTTGCGTTGTGTAACTTTTGATATTTTGTTCTACCTCTTCTTTGCTCAGTACCTTTCGAGTTGCGTTTTTACCTGTTGGATCACCAATCGTAGCCGTAAAACTTCCAATCAAAAACTGCACTTTCCCTCCAAATTTTTGAAAAGTTGCCAACTTTTGCAGCAGTACGGTATGCCCTAAGTGCAAATCAGGAGCAGTAGGATCAAACCCCGCTTTTACGCTAAACTCTTTCCCCTCTTCATAATAAGCTTTCAAAAGTTTTTCGATCGCTTCACGGTCAATGATCTCGACACTTCCTCTCTCAATCTCAGCGAGTGCATTCGCTACTTTTTCATCTATACTCATCTACTTCTCCACTTATTTATTATATGCATCTTCTACATTAAATATATTAATCAGTTTAAATTTTTGACTGATTTTTTCAGACAGTTCATTCTTATCACCCTTATTGGATTCTACCTCAATATAGCAATAGTCTGCATTTTCACTGTTTTCAATTCCCAAATTAATCGAAACAACATTCAATTCAAGGTCTCCAAGCCAAAGCAGGAGGTTTGCCAAAATCCCTTTTTGGTTTTGCAAGCTTATAATAAGTTTGTATCGTGATACTTTTGAGTTGTTCCACTTTACATAGAGCATCTCATGCCCATCTTCCATACTCTTATAAGCATCACTACAGAGTTTATGGTGTATCGTCATTGATGAGGAGTCGCTGTTGTAAAAAGCTACAATCTCATCATTCATCTTGGGGTGACAACAGTAGTCAAAATTAACACTAGAGATACTCTTATTGGAATAGACCTTAAAGTGTTCAATCTCTTTTTCTGTTGGGACTTTATATCCTCGCTTCATAAGTTCCCATGGACGCACCTTGGCTTTTCCCAAATGTTTGGCAAACATATTAATAACATTCTTATAGAAGACAAGATCACTAGGTATGCGTTCAATATGTTTCTCTAAATCCAACTCTCGTATCGTATTAATCGTCGTAGCCTGCGAGATACCAAACATTCCCATAAGCATATTGTAGGCATTGAGTCTATTGGCGTTTTTAAGTCTCAATTTACAGCGTGTTCGTATTCCGTTTTTAGCTTTTGAGGTTTTAACAGTATTGATCCATGAACAGCGTAATCTTGGTTCATCTTTGGTAATAATATTGACCACATCCCCATTTTTTAGAATGGTTAAGAGTGATGACTCTATATTATTGATCATAACCCCACTTGCATTATCTCCAATATCGGAGTGTATCTCATAAGCAAAATCAAGTGCAACCGAGTCACGTGGGAGGGTATACTTATCACCATCGGGTGAGAGTACGGTAATATCTTCAGAGAAGAGATCACTCTTTGCCAATTCATAAAACTCCTCAGGAGAGTTCTTTTGATCACTCAAGCTATCAAGCCACTCCAAATTGATATGACTATCTTTGGCTTTATCGCCCCCTTTGTACTTCCAGTGAGCTGCAATTCCGTATTGAGCCAAATTGTGCATCTCATGGGTTCGAATTTGTGCTTCGATAATTGCATTATTATTAAAAAGCGTGGTATGAATCGTCTTATATCCATTATCTTTTGGCAAGGCAATATAGTCCTTGAAGCGTGAGATAAGTGGCGTAAAGTGAAGATGCAACAACCCTAGAACTCTATAACACTCCGTATCCTCTTGTACAATGATGCGGATGGCTAAAAGATCAAGTACCTCTTCAATCGATACTCCTTTTCGCTGCATTTTGAGGTGAATGGAGTAGTAGTGCTTGACTCGATGCTCGATGTTAAATTTTTTCCACTCAATGCCATCTTTGTGCATAATCTCTCGCACCTCTTCAATAAAGCGATTGAGTTTAAGCTGTAAATTTTGACGATTGGAAGAGATATACGTATCAATCTTTTGATACTCATCAGGGTAGAGGTAAAAAAAGCTAAGATCCTCTAAGAGATTTTTGATCTTTGATATACCCAAGCGGTGTGCAATGGGAGCATAGACCACAAGAGTCTCCTCTGAAATACGCTGCTGTTTTTCGCTTTTGAGTGCATCAAGCGTGATCATATTGTGCAATCGATCACACAGTTTAATAAAGAGTACCTTGGGGTTATGAACCGATGAGATCAACATCTTTCTAAAAGTAAGTGCCGAAGAGAGCAGTTTTTCATTGGTTTGGTTACTCTTTTTGATCTCATCACTGATATCGGATATCTTGGTCAATCCATCAACAAGATGCGTGATCTCCTGACCAAAACGCTCTTCAACCTCTTCCAAAGAGATATGCGTATCTTCCACCACATCATGCAACAGTGCGGCAATCACCATCGACTCATCTGCATTTCCGTTATGAGCGGTAATGGCTGCTACAGAGATGGGGTGGACGATATAGGGGATACCACTTTTACGTTTTTGATCTTTATGAGCATTTAAAGAGACTTCAATCGCCTCTTTGATCTTATCAGTTGGTTCTATCGCACGATAAAGAATGGATAGAGCTTCATCCGTAGTTGATATTTTTTTAAGCTCATCTAAAAATTTATCCAAAAATTTTAACTCTCTAACGTAACTTCTATTTTGCCCTCTGCAATCTCAACAAGAGCAATATCTGCAAACTTATACTTCTTCTTATCCAAATCTACCAATGGTTTTGCACCATCAATAAGCTCTTTAACTCTTTTACCCACTGCACTTGAGAGAAGGTATCTATCGTGAGCTACCCGCTCTAGTGCTTTTGCTGTTACTTGTTCTGTTCTCATCTATTTTTTCCTTACTATTTAACTATTGAGCATACGCTCAGATCACCATTTACAATTTTGAGCAAATTTCCTGTTTCAAACATATTGCAAACGACAATAGGAAGTTTGTTATCTTTTGCCAATGCAATGGAGGTATCATCCATTACTTTAATATGATCTTTAAGTGCATCATCATATGTGATGGTATTTAACTTAACGGCATCTTCATATTTTGCAGGATCCTTATCGTATACACCATCCACTTTAGTTGCTTTGATAATCATATCGGCTTCAATCTCGCTAGCTCTAAGTGTCGCTGCTGTATCGGTGGTAAAATAGGGGTTTCCTGTACCTCCTGCAAAGACCACAATGCGTCCTTTTTCAAGATGTCTCTTAGCCCGTCGTACAATAAACGACTCGCCAATCTCTTTCATCTCAATAGCACTGAGGAGTCTTACCTCCATATCCAGATGCTCTAGTGCTTCTTGCAATGCTACCCCGTTGATGACAGTTGCCAACATTCCCATATAATCACCACTTGTTCGTTTGATGATACCATCTGCTGCGGCACTCACCCCTCGGATGATATTTCCTCCGCCTACAACAACACCTATCTCTACTCCACTGTTACAAAGTTCTTTAATCTCTTGTGCAATATAGTTTAATATCTTTGTATCGATCCCAAAGCCACCCTCACCTGCAAGTGCTTCACCAGAAAACTTTACTAAAACTCTTTTTGTCATTATCAAGTGCCTTTAAAGCTCAATTCTCAAGCCATGAATTTTCGCGATTATATCCAAAAGTGGGTTAGAGGCTAATTATATTTTAGATTATCTACACTTTATCCCACAACAAGATAATATAGAATAAAACCAAGCCACAGGGTACTTAGAATCAACAAGATCTTTTGCATCATTGCTTCTAGTGGGTATTGCCGATACGCTTGATTGATATATGCTCCCCATATCAATGACCCCATAAAAACACCCACCATGGTCACAGTAAAAAAGTATACTATAAGGATATGATGAAAAAACCGATCCACTAGATCCCAACCTTTCTCATCAAGCTTGGCAAGCTCTATCAAAAGATCTATAACGATAACAGCACCAATAAATAACGATACCAAGGTTATTACGATTCCAAACTTTCTTAACATCACTACCCTATTGAATCATGAACAAAACGATTTTAAACTACTTCTCTAATCCTCACCTTCATACTCTCTACTTCTACGCTCTTTGTGCTTAGTATTATCGTAGCGTTTGTTATAGTTTCCTCTATTGTCGTCTCTGCGATAATTAGCAGGACGCTTATGTCGATCTTTTCTATATTTTCGATTAGAGTTGTATCTATTGTGATAATGTGAGTCTCGATTGTCATAATGTCGATAATCACCTCTTTGGTTATAGTGTGGTTTTTTATACTTATTGTATCGATTCACATATTTTTTTCTATGCTTTAAATGGTGATGAGGATTACGATAATAACGACCATTATATAGACGTTTACCACGATAGTAGTAGTATCCGTTTCGATAATTTCCACCATAGTAGTATCGACCACCATGATAGTAATAAGGTCTATCATCATAACGAGGATAGCTAAATGAACCCAATGCCATCCCAGCAACACCACCCGTCACCAAACCCCGTTCATAAGGCGTACAAGATGTAAAAACCAATGTCGAAAAGAGCATGGCTCCTACCATTATTTTTTTTAAATATCTACCCAACATAATAAACTCCTTCGTTTTATTTCTATTATATCAAAATTTTTTATAATCTTTTGCTTGTGGTTTAAAGTTCTTTATCTCTCGGTCGCTTAGGGGTTTGATGACTCTTGCCATACTCTACCTTTTAAACTTTTAGGGGTTGATTACATCTTCAGCCCCTAAAAGATAGGGATTTAGATAGTCACTATTGTACCTTACTGGAGAAAAAATATTGCTTAAGTATCGCATTTAAGGGGTTTGTTGGATATTATTGGATTATTGTGGATGAGTAAATGGTGGAGCATAGCTCTATCATATCAATAGTAAATTAGGCTTTTAAAACCTTTGTCTAAAAAAGAACCATGAAAAACACCATAAAAATTCTTTGTCTAACTATTTCGCTTAATATCTAGCTTGGTGGTTATTTATTAGGTGTTGGATATTGAGAGTATAACCATTAGGGTTTAAAAACTCCCTTAGTTGTTTTTTCTCAATACCTGAAACTTAGAATAGTTGTTCGTTTCCCATTTTTTCATAAAATCAATCCACCAAAAAATAGACTCTATTTTTCTTTTCACCCTCATTAGCTATCTCTTGATTTTGTACCATTTTATAGATAATGCGTCTCAGGTAGCTTATATCCAAATCACCAAGGCGTTGATGGATTTGAGCTACGCTACTTTTGGGATGTATTTTGAGGTCTTCTTTGATAAGGGCTTTGAGGTTGCATTACCCTCTATCCTTATTGCTTTATTGCCCATATTATAGCAAAAGCAAAACAAATCAACAAATTTATTTTTCAAAAAAAGAAACTTTTTTACAGTCAAAGCCCTAAAAATAGGCATTTGACTACTATTTATTTTTGGTTTTATTTTATTTTTATTTTTTATTTGGCGAGATATTTTAATAATCTCTGCTCAATCTGCTCTTTAAACGCTAAGGGTGCAACCACCCGTACAAAAGGAATCCAACTCATAATAAAGCTCTCTATCTCTACGGTATCACTCACACGAAACACAATCACCATATTCCCACTCTCTTTGACTTCAATAATCTCCTGCGAAGTAAAAAACTTTTTTTCTCTAAAGTAATGGGCTTTGGTGCTATTGACCTCTACCGTTACCTTAATAAGATACTCTTTGTAGTTGGGTTGGTATTTGGCAAGTGGGGTTTGCATATCGGCGATAAAGCTATCGATGTCAAGATTGTGTTTGAAGGTGCGTTTGGTGTACTCTACTGATACAATTTTGAGTATCCTAAAGAGCGAAAAGATATACTCCTTAGCTACTACCTCCGAAGCCAAATAGAAGTTTTCGTTCATAAAGACAATTTTGTAGGGTTTAATCGTGAAGCACTCTTTTGTGCTTTGTGGGGTATTGTAGATAATTTGCAACTCTTTTTTGTGGTGTATGGCGTGTTCAAGTTGAGAGAAAAGCTCTTGATTGACGATAGGCTTCTCAAAGGGTTTGCTTTTAAATAGATAGATATTACGGCTCTGTTTGATTTTAGTTTGAAGTATCTTTTTATCACGGCTATCGATATTGAAATCTTCTAAAATATTGCTACGCTGTGCGATATTAAGCGTCTGCACAAGCAAAGAGAGATTGGAAGCGGTGATAATATTGCTAAAGAGCGAATGGGTAATAGCCTTGTAGCATCCAATCTCTCCGTGAATGAGATGAAAACTATCAGGAAAGAGGGCTTTGATAATATCCAAATCCCTACGAATGGTTTTATCGCTCTTACCCTCCCACATCGCCTCACACTGCAAAGCCGATATACAGACCTTTTGCCCCTTGTTGAAGCGTTTGATAATCTCTAAGACTCTATGGGTTTGGTTGGGCATTACTATCTTTGGCAACTTTGGGGTTTTCGAGTCGCTCTTTGAGCTTCTTTTTAAACTGCTCTTTGACTGAGGGGTTGAGCTTGTGCCACTCTTTGAGAGCTTTGGGGTGAAACTCAAGGCTATAGCTCATCTAAACTTACCTTGATAGCTACCTCTCCATCATCCAATCGCTCTTTGATTTGCTCTTTGAGTTGATAATCATCGATAATCTCCATCATCTGCTCATAGATATGACTAGGGACTAAATAGGCACTCGTGACATTATGATTGAGTATCGCAATGGCTTCATCCCCTGCTTGTTGCAATAACTGCGTAGGAGATTTTTTGAGTTCGGTGATACTGGCTGTATAGTTGGCTAAGATAGGTTGCATAATGACTCCTTTTTGATACTTAATATCATACTGTTTTTGGTGTCTTTTTGTCAAGTTAGCTATAATTATTTCTCCTCAATTTTTGTTGCCGTTACAATCGCTTTTAATTTAAAAGGAGAAGAGTTTTCATTGTATTGACTTTTGATTTCATCTAAAGTGTTGTAATGTTTGATACCCCATTCAGATTGTTGATAATCATTTTTATCCATTCCTGCTGCACTCACCATTCCGATTTGGTCAGTGACAATATATCTATCGTGCATTTTAATACCATCTTGTTGTTTTTCCCACATCTGAATAATTATAATATGTTTATACTCTCTATAAATATCATTGATGACTTTTTGCCAACGCTCGTTGGCATTTAGTTTATCATAAGAGCAATTAATATAAATCGTTCCACCCTCTTGAATACCTCTTCGATTTTTAAAACATTTTGCAATGAGTTTTAAAGTCGTTTGGTATCGTGGCGTGTCAATATCAAAATAGGGGTCGATGATGGTGACTTTTTTGGCATACGAAAGGAGTGAAACAAATACTTTTTCAAGCTCCTCTTCGCTTTGAATAGTATGCCGACTTCCTGTATTTCCAAATGTTTCACTTATATTCATAAATTCCAAGTCATCAAGAGAAGTGATTTTATCATTATGAGATTGTGTTGCTATGATTGAATAAAATGGATAGAGAGCATCTAAGTTTTGAGCTATCTCAACCCACTCTTTTTCACTCTTTGGCGATATATTGCTTTTGGGGTGTCCAACTATAAGTTTTCTACTATCCAGCATTGAGATAAGGCTATTGAGTAAATCTTTAATTTTATGGTGAGTCATTTGATTAATCTGAACTCTTACAACTTTTTTCCAATCACTATTATTAAGCCCAACAATATACCCACCTAAAGCAATAGCTTCAAGCAAACTTTTGACATCTTTCCATCTTAGAGACTCATTTATAAGTTGTGATTCATTAAATATTTGTGGAGTGATGCAAATCTCTTTTAACATTATTCAAACCTCTCTCTATATCCCTCTTCAAAAAAACCATTGGGCCATGGGTCGAGTAAACTTCCATCTTCATCTAACTCTAACTCATTGATATAGGTCAAGTTTGCATTACTATCCACATAAATCAAACAGACATCATCGGGAGTGAGTGCCAATAGATCGTCTTTGGCTATTTTGCCCTCTGCTGTGTGTCTCATTCGTTTCATCACTCTAAGTAGGAGATGTTCGCTATGGGTCTCTATCATAAATTGATTATTGTTCTCTTTGTAGCCTTTGATAAACTCATCGGCTATTTCGCTCTGCATAGCAGGGTGTAGATGCAGTTCAGGTTGTTCGATATAGATAGTATTATCTTTGGTAGTTTGAGCCGATATAATCACGGGTAATATTTGAGAGATACCAAGCCCCATCTCTCTAGGGGTGACTTCTGTATCGGTTTTGGTATCGATAAATTTTAGTTTTCTTTTGTAGAGTGTTGAAACACTAAAAACTTTTCGTATCATTTTACATAATGGCTCAAATAGTTTTTGATTGAACCATCTATGCAAACTATTATCTTGAGACAAAGGGTTATTAAAATTGATACGCCTTAAAGTCACAATGACTCTATTTGTTATTTCCTCTTCCACTTGCACTTGATAGCTTAACTTCATATCAACAAACCACTGATTAAGCTTTTTTTGTTCCTCTTTGGAGTTGATAAGGTTCTCCCACATTTTTTGTGTCGTATAAATATTGGGTGGCGTTAATTTCAACTTATCGGGTAGTATAGTATTGGCTATATCTTTCAATGCACTGCTATCTTTTGCATAAAAAAACATAAAAACAGAAGCTAAAAAAGGACTCTTTTTATATATTTTTCTAACTCTTTGTATCTCGCTCAATGTCATTTTTTTACTGTTAAGCTTTTTTTGTTTATCTGCATAATAGATAATCATATCCTCTCTTTTGGGATAAAACCGTAAAGGAGAAAAATATTGATTATTCTCATCTTCAAAGAGTTTATTGATATAAATTTCAAGATTTTTTATGAGCTTTTCAATCCCCTCATTATTCGTCGCTTGTGTAACGGCTTCTATAAATTTAGGGATATTAAACGAAAAATGATTATTCCAATCAAAATCTTTACTTCTGTTTGGTTGGGTAGTAATCAATTGATACAGCTTATTGTGTTTATCAAAAATTATTTTTTCATCTAAGCTATTAGTTGAAAAAATCAATTCACTATTCAAATAGTAGTGGATAGTTTGTGATGATTTTGAGAAACGCATAGCAATTTTAATCTCTTGGATTGTTAAAAAATACCGATAATAATCAATAGAGTCTAAAATATTTTTTGCAATAGTAGATTGAAATAGCATAAATGTTTTTTCACTCGGAGTTGGATTATTTTGAAACCTCTTTAACTCCAATGCCAATAAATTCTCAAAATCTTCTAATGTCTCCTTGGGTGCATTAATAATATAACTTTTATCACTCGTGATAAATTTAGAACAATCAATGTTTTTATATTGGCAATAATCATAAAAAGCTATTACTCGAATTTGTTTGTTATGGGTATTGATTTTATTTAATGTATCTTCATCATACAAAAATAAATGGTCTTGATTCCTCGTAAAAGACAATTTAACAGCTAAACTAAAAATTTCACCCTCATTGACTCTATCAAGCTCCTCTTTGATAAGCTCTTCACTCCACTCTCTATCTAAAAAGCCCTCTTTTTGTAGCTCTTTAATTGCCTTATAATTAGAGGTTAAAAGCTTTTCAAAATCCTCATCTTTGGTAAAAGTCATTTCATAGTTAATAGCTCTTGTGCTATCGTGCTGATGGATAAAGTTATCAAAATCAGCTAAATTTATCTCATCCCCTGCAAAATTGGTTTGTATACTCTGTTGAGGTTGGTATGGGGATACTCTATGGTATTCAAAAAACAGCATTGAGTGCAGTAAACTCGATTTGCCTACACTGTTTGCTCCATATATCAAAGTAATAGGCTTTTTAGAAAAGCTCTGCATCCTATCACCAAAGGCTTTGAAGTTGTTGAAGCTTATTTTGTTGTTGTTTTTGAACATAAATTGTATTCCTTATGGTATTTCTTTATCATAAATTGTTAATATTATACACTTTCAGTTGGTCACTATTTGTCTATTATAAAATTAAACTTTTTGGGTATTGCTACATTTTGGATAGTTGCTACAACCTAAAAAATCTCCATACTTTCCTTTTCTTTCAATCATATAGCCGTTGCACTCTTTGCATAAAAAGGTTTCAAAATTACAATCATCATTGAGGCATCGGGCTATTTTTTCATCGACATACTTTTGTACTTCAGTATCGCAGTAGGGGCAATAGTAGACATTTTCAGTATATTCACAGCGTGGGAAGTTGCTACATCCATAAAAGTGTTTATCTTTTTTAAAGGTATCGGTGCGTTTTTTCAAAAATCCCGTTTTGCAATCGGGGCAACTTAGAGGCTTGATTTTGGGGTCATTGATAAAAAATATCTCATCTTTGTAGTTACTGATAAGCTCTCTAATAAATTTTGATTGATTGTACATATCACTAAGCAAAAAAAGCGTTTTTTTGGTGCGTGTAAGAGCTACATAAAAGAGTCGTCGCTCTTCTGCATCTGTATAGTCGTCACCTTTGGGTACAACAATCTTTAAAATAGGATCATCTTCTATGGTTGAAGGAAAACCAAATTTTCCATTATCGAGATTGAGAATGATGACATAATCTGCTTCATTACCCTTAGAGCTGTGTACGGTAGAGAAGATAATATTAAAATTTGGGTATTGTTTTTTTAAACTTGACAAATCATTGAGCAAAAAGTTATATCGAGCCAATACCATTACACTAATAGCATTTTCTTTCTCTTTAGATGCTATCATTTTCAATATTTCATTGAGATTTTTTTGGGTCTCTTTGGTCGTCCAATAGAGTAGAATAGTAAATTTATTTGGGTGTTGTCTTTTGAGTGTTTTAATCTCTTTTTTAATTTGATAAGGGTTTTTTTGTATAAAATCCGAAGCTATATTAGAGACAATATTATCAAACCTAAAAGTATAATCTAACGCTACCGTTTGAGAAACTCCAAAAGTTTGTTCAAACTCTTGAATAATTTTAATATTACTCCCTGCAAATCGATTGATAGATTGCCAATCATCCCCTACAGCCGTTATGGATGTTTGGTTAATAGGCAATAATTTAGCAATGAGTTTGGCTCTTGTCGTGGAAATATCTTGAAACTCATCGATGAAAATATGCTTGAATTTATGCTTATATTTACCCTCTTCGATGCTTAGTAGTGCCTCGACTATCATATCATCAAAATCGATGCAAAAGTTTTGTTTTTGAAACTTTTTATACTCATCAAAGATAAACTCAAAAAGCTCTACAAAGAGACTTGTTCGTTTTATCTCTTTGGATTTATCTTTTAGCTCACGCATTGTGTGCATATTGGCTTTATAGTGATTGAGAAAAGTAGTGAAGAGTTTGGTAAACTGATTGTTGTCATCCAAAGAGTCTTTTAGAATTTCATACATTTCAACTTCTGATAACTCTCGAAAGATTACATTGTGTTCAAGCAATTTCTCTTTTAGCCGTTCCAATAAAATATTCTCTTGATTCTCATAGCTATAGGTCTCGATGCAAGTTGTTTGTTTGTCTTTATGCAGTGTGCGTTTCCACTCTATCCCCTCTAAGTACTCTTTATTATTGACTGTAGGTGCTGTTTTATTATCTCTGCTGATACCGTAGTGTTCAATATAAATATCATAATCAGGCAAGTAGAAATCTGGTCTATATTGTCTATTCTCTATTGTATAGGTTGGGTATTTATAAGGCTCTTCATAGAGATAGCGAATACCATTAAGCGTTAAAAAGTTTGCAATTTTGAGTTCTTCAAAGCTTTTTACTTTATCCTCTTTGAGTGTTATTAAACTTTTATCTCCTTGGCTTTTGAGTTGAACTTCGTGTTTGAGAGTTTTTAGATCATAGCTCTCTAAATACTCGTAATACTCTCCTTTATTTTTGAACTCATTTTGTGATTTTTCAGGAATTTTGAAGTAGGCAATTAACTCTAAAAAGAGTTTGACAAAGACTCCCCCTAAACTCATTAACTCTTGAATAGTTGTTTGAATAAACTTTGTCATATAGATGGGTGACTCGCTCATTTTACATAAATCAGGTTTTTTGGATAGTGTTTGAGCAATGACACTTAATCCAAAGGAGTGAAAGGTTTTGACACTCACATAGATACTTTTAGATTTTAGACGCTCCTCTAACTCTTGTTGAGCATTTTTGTTAAATGCCAAAATCAAAATCTCATTTGGGTGCAAAATCTCTTTTTTTAATAGATAAGCAACTTTGGCAACAATGACACTTGTCTTGCCTGAACCTGCCCCTGCTAAAATGAGATTATTGTTTTCATTGACGAGTACAGCATCTTGTTGTTTGGGCTTTAAAGGATTTGATTCAATGGTATCAAAAAATTTTTTTTCACTCTCTTTCTCTTTTTTGATAAAAAGTTCATTTTGTTCATTGACCCATTTTTGAGGATTTTCATAAAAGTCTTGAAGTGTATCAACTAAGCCTTGGATTTTATGATGTTGTAAAAATTTCTCTTTATTTACAAGCAATGTCTTAGCTTTTTCTTCTAGTTCTACCTTTGTATAGGTATTAATATACTGCTTATTAGAAAGTTGATTAAGCCTAGTTTGAAATTCTATAAGATGATATTTAAATATATCTAATTTTTTTGCTAACTCTTCATGCAGTCTATCGATGTGGGCTAAAACTTTTTTTAAATCTGCTTCTAGTTTGAGTAAATTCTTCTTTAGTTCAGTGATGCTTTCTCTGTTTTTTGCAATAATACTTTTATACTTTTCTCCAAAATTAACAACTCCTAGTGTAAGTATGGTAATTACTATTTCAAAAGAAGTATATTTAGCCTGAGTAATGTTTTGTTTGTTCTCTTTAATCTTTGCAAATGTCTCACGTTTTTGTATATTTAATTGCTCTTTCGTAGAGTTGGCTCTATTTATTTCATTTAGTAAATTGGTCACTTTAACATCTTTAAGTTTTATGTAGCATTTTAGCTTAAAATAATTATTTTTTTATTATTTGATATAAAAAATATATTTCTTTTAATATAGACAAATAGTGACCATCAAAACCGATACAATAGCACCATCTAAACAAAAAGGAAAGTTATGAAAAGAGTTGTTTTATTGATTTTGCTCTTGGTGGTTTCAGTTGAGGCTAGAGTTTACTGCTCCAACTTTGATACACAAGCTGAGGCACAAGCCTATTACGATGCTCAAAAATGGGGTTATAAGTCTCTTGATGGTGATAAAGACGGTGAAGCGTGTGAGTGTCTATATGGTGGATCACACTATGATAAAAGCTATTGCGAAAAATGGCGTGATAAATATAATAAAAGGTAAAAGTTTATGAAAATACTATTAGCTATTTTACGATTGATTCGGGGTGTGATTGCAATAATTTTGGGGCTTATTGTATTGCAAGTTATCTTTATTGATATACCCTATCTTAGCAACCTACAGACCGATTTACCCGTAGCCGTTAAGGGAATGATGATAGCAAAAGTTGTTTGGTTTATTATCTTCTCTTTTTTGGTTGTAATCATTAGGTCTATCGTCAATAGACTACACCTAAAACACTTTGATACACCACACCCTGTGCTAAGCAAAAGCCATTTTAATCTCTAAGATGAGATGCTACTTGAGTGAAAATTAATAAAAAGTTGGCTTTGCCGTTTGGCAGTGCCAAACCTACCAAAAAAACATATTTCTTTTAAAATAGACAAATAGTGACCATCAAAAGAGCTACAATAGCACCATCTAAAAAAAAAGGAAAGTTATGAAAAGAGTTATTGTACTCATCTTGTTTTTGGTGGTATCGGCAAATGCTTATACTATTGGTGGGGCGTATGCTTCGCTTGTGAGCTGTGAATGGGGGCAGTATGGGTATGAGTATGGCAATATTGGTACTTACGATGTCAATGGCAAACGCTACTCAGTCTTTTTTGGCAATAACTATTGTGAATATTAATGGGAGGGGATGAATGATTACATCATTTTTATCATACCATTAAAAAAACTGGGTAACGTATCGTATTTAAGGGGTTTGTTTGAGTTGTTGTATGTGATTTATTTTGGATATGGTGGAGCATAGCGGGATCGAACCGCTGACCTCTTCGCTGCCAGCGAAGCGCTCTCCCAGCTGAGCTAATGCCCCATGTTTTGGAGAATAAAATTATAGCCAAGCTCAGCTTATTAGAAGTTAAAAACTTTAACAATAGACTAATTTTTTTACGCTATAATCTCGTTCTATTTTGAAAGGAGTGAAATTGTGAAGAAGATTATCTATATGGGAACTCCTCATTACGCTAAAGCAATTTTAGCCTCTATTATTGAGACGAAACATTATGAGGTTTCGTTGGTTATTACTCAACCCGACCGTCCTGTAGGGCGTAAAAAGGTGCTTACTCCTCCACCTGTCAAAGAGTTGGCGTTGGAGCATGGGATTGAGGTACTCCAACCCCAAAACCTCAAAGCCCAAGAGACACAAGAGGCAATTGAAGCACTTAAACCCGATTTTATCATCGTAGCGGCCTTTGGGCAGATATTGCCTCGCTCTATTTTGGATATTGCTCCTTGTATCAATCTCCATGCTTCTATTTTACCGCACTATCGTGGGGCTTCACCTGTGCAGCAGTCACTGCTCAATAATGACAGCTACAGTGGTGTCACGGCAATGCTGATGGATGTGGGGCTTGATACGGGGGATATTTTAGGCTTTCAATACTTTAAAATTCCAAACGATATGAGACTGCATGGGTTGATGAATCAACTCACACAGGATGCCTCAAAATTAACGCTTGATATTTTGGCACGTTTTGATGAGATCAAACCCCTTTCGCAACTTGATATCGAAGCCACGCTTTGTAAAAAGATCAAACGTCAAGATGGTGAGATAGATTTTAAAGATGCACAAGAACTCTACAATAGATACCGAGCCTACGAGGGGTGGCCCAATATCTTTACCAAAGATAAACTCAAACTCCTTGATATGGAGTTAGTTGATAGTGATAGTATCAATCAAGAGGGTGAGATTATTGAGTTAAGTGATGAGGGATTGCTTGTAGGGTGTTCTAAGGGCAGGGTACTAATCAAAGAGGTACAACCAGACTCCAAGCGAGCGATGGATGTCAAATCATACAGTGTAGGAAGAGGGATAAAAGTTGGAGATTCTATCGTTTGAACAAATTGATTCAACGCAAAAGTATCTTATTGAGCAGATAGAACAAAAGAGGTTAAAAGCCCCTATTGCCATTTTAGCACATGAACAAACAGGGGGTATTGGGAGTCGTGAAAATAGCTGGAGCTCAGCCAAAGGGGACTTTTTGTTCTCTTTTGCTCTGCCCATTAGCTCACTGCCCGATGATCTGCCTCTAGCATCAAGTTCGATCTATTTTGCCTATATAATGAAAGAACTTTTAATGCAATACGATCAAAAAATTTGGCTAAAATGGCCTAATGACATCTATTATGGTGATTTGAAAGTGGGTGGTGTTGTAACGAAGAAAGTTTTGGATAATTTGGTGTGTGGCATTGGAATAAATTTGAAAAAAAATTTGAGTGGCTTTGAGGCTCTGAATATCGGGCTTGAACCTATATTTTTGGCTCAAAAGTATCTTTTGGAGATCGAAAAAAATAAAAATTGGAAGCAGATATTTATGAAATATAAGTTAGAATTTAATCATAACAAAGAGATTTCTACACATTTTATGGGACAAACAATCAGTTTAAAAGATGCTGTTTTATGTGACGATGGTTCACTACTAATTAATGAAAAGAGGATGTATAGTTTAAGATGAGTGAGATTATATGTATAGCCAACCAAAAGGGTGGCGTTGGTAAAACAACCACGGCCGTTAATCTTGCCGCTTCACTAGCTGATAGTGGCAAAAAGGTACTCTTAATAGACGCAGATCCACAATCCAATGCAACAACAAGCTTGGGATTTTCTCGAAGCGACTATGAGTTTAATATCTACCATGTCTTAACAGGTATCAAAAAGATATCAGAAGTTATACTTAAAACCGATATTGCAAAGCTTGATTTAGCACCATCGAATATCGGGCTTGTAGGGATAGAAAAAGAGTTTCATAACCCTAAAAACAGACACAAAGAGTTGATGCTCAAAACCAAGCTCAAAGATGTTGAGGCTCAATACGATTTTATTGTGATTGATTCACCACCTGCATTAGGACCAATTACAATTAATGCACTCAGTGCATCTAATTCGGTCATTATTCCGATTCAATGTGAGTTTTTTGCACTAGAGGGATTGGCACAACTGCTTAATACGGTTTCGTTGCTCAAAAAGACGATCAATCCGCAACTGACCATCAAAGGTTTTTTACCTACGATGTACTCATCGCAAAATAATCTATCCAAGCAAGTCTTAGCTGATTTGGATAGACACTTTAAAGATAAACTCTTTCATAGTAAAGAGGATCACAGCTGTATTGTGATTCCTAGAAATGTCAAGATCGCTGAATCACCAAGCTTTGGGCAGCCTGTTACCAACTACGCTGCTACATCAAAAGGGAGCATGGCTTACAAAGATCTAGCCAATGCAATATTAGTGTAGTATGGCACTAGGTAAAGGTTTAGGTTCAATTCTTGAAGAGGTTGGATTAGCTTATGATAGTGAGATTAACTCACTTGATGAGACCCAAGAGGTCTATATCGATGCTCAAGAGATAGCTGTAGAGCATATCACCCCCAATCCCTATCAGCCACGTAAGCACTTTGATGAGAATGCGATTGAGGAGCTAAGTCAATCGATCAAACGACACGGCTTGCTCCAACCCATTGTAGTCATCAAAAAAGATGAAGATCACTACATATTGGTTTCAGGTGAAAGACGGCTTCGTGCCCATAAGCTTGCTGAACTTGACAAGATCAAAGCGATTATTGCTGATGTTAACCTTGATGATCTCCGTCTACGTGAGCTTGCACTTGTGGAGAATATCCAGCGAGAGAATCTCAATGCTATGGAGCTTGCTCGCTCCTATCAAGAGTTGATTGAGCAACACTCCATTAGACATGAAGACCTAGCCGATATCGTTCATAAGAGCCGTTCACATATCACCAATACCTTACGACTACTCAAGCTTGATGAGTATGTCCAATCCAAATTGCTTGATGAATCGATCTCTCAAGGGCATGCAAAAATTCTTGTCGGAATTGACGAAGATAAACAAAAGAGCATTGCTAATACCATTATAGGACAAAAATTGAGTGTGCGTGAGACAGAGAATTTGGTCAAAGCGCATAAAAATAGAGAGAAGAGTCCTAAAATAAGTAAAAGTAATAGTATATTAGAAGAATATAAAAATGAACTTTATAACTGCTTAGAATTTAAGCATAAGATCAAAAAAAATAGCTTAGAAATTAGCTTTCAAGATACTCATGAGATCGAAAAATTTTTATCAATCCTCAAAAAAGTTTGATTTTTAATTAGGGTTTTACGACCATAATGGTAAAATATTGCAAATTTTTTAAGGAGTTTTAATGCTTGATCTACATTTAGAGTTGATGTTAACAGTTCTTTTTGTGTTCTTCTTGCTTCTCTTTGTTTTAAATAAGATGTTATACGTACCATTACTTGATTTTATGAGTGATAGAGATGATTCGATAGCAAACGATTTAAAATCTGCCAAAGAGTTAACGGGAAATACAGATGAACTCAATAGCCAAGCAGCTGATATTATTGATGACGCCAAGTCTCAAGCTTCTGCTATTCGTGAGAAGGTAATGCAAGAGGCAAAAGAGAAGGCGCAGTCTAATATCGCTGCTAAGCAAAGTGAACTTGAGAAGGATTATCAAACGTTTATTGATAAATTGTCTCAAGATAAAGAGGAACTTAAAAATGCTCTTCTTAATGAGATGCCTACAATCAAAGATGGTTTAAAAACCAAATTGGCTACTTTATAAAGGAGAGTATGTAGATGAGATTAAGTTATGTATTGTTTTTGTTTTTACCAGCAGTAGTATTTGCAAGTGGGGGCGGTCATGATATTACGATGAGTAATTCCGACTTTTTCTATAGAGTATTTAACTTTGCAATCTTTGCTGGATTGATGTACTATCTTTTGGCAAATATAGTCAAAGACTTTTTTGTCAATCGAAAGAACTCTATCGAGTCTCAGCTTGTTGAGATTGAGAAGAGATTAGAAGAGACAAAAAAAGCAAAAGAGGAGGCTTTGGTTAAGGTAGAAGAGAGCAAAGCCAAAGCAAAAGAGATTATCGAAACAGCTCATAAAGAGGCTGAATTGGTTTCTAAAAAGATAGCAGACATGAATGTTTATGAGTTGGATCTCATGGCGAAAAACCATACTGAAAAGTGTGATAATGAAGCTAGAAAGATGAACAGAGAAGTGATTGATGAAGTTCTTAGCTCTTCAATCAGCAGTGCAGATATTGAGATATCGAGTGACAAAGTTGTAGATATTGTAAGTAAGAAGGTTGCATAAGATGGAAGATTTAATAGCACAAAGATATGTAAATGCACTTCTTGATGCGGCAGCTGATAATAAGAAGGCAGAGTATATTGAGACGCTAAATGTTTTATCTCAAGCATTTAACAGCAGCGATATTGGAACTATTCTTGAATCTCCAATTGTCTCTCATGATGATAAGTTAAATTTGGTACTTGATGCATTAGGAAAAAGTGCTGATGGTAGTATGACCAATTTTATTAAAATTTTAGCAGAGAACAAGAGACTCTCTCTTATTCCAACTATTACATCTATTATCAATAAGCAGATTCAAAAAGAGAGTAATGAGTATAAAGGTATTGTGATCTCAAATGAGGCTCTCAGTGATGCATCAATTACATCATTGGAAGAGTCTTTGTCAAAGTATACAGGTTCTAAAATTGAACTGGCTCAGCAGAGCGGTGATGTAGATGGAATGAAAGTATCAGTAGAGGATCTAGGTATAGAGGTTAACTTCTCAAAAGATAGAGTTAAACAACAATTAATTGATTTTATAAAAAAATCGCTCTAATAGAGCAATTTAAAGAAAGGAGTAACAGTGGCAACAAAATTGCACGCAGATGAGATTAGCTCAATAATCAAAGAGAGAATTGAGAACTTTAACATCGATGTAGATATTAACGAAGTAGGAAAAGTAGTAGGGGTAGCTGATGGTATTACATCAGTTTACGGGCTCAACAATGTTATGGCTGGTGAGATCGTAGAGTATGAAAACGGTACAAAAGGTATGGTACTTAACCTTGAAGAGTCAAGTGTTGGTATCGTTGTACTTGGTTCTATGGAAGGTATCAAAGAGGGAATGAGCGTAAAGCGTCAAGGTGAGCTTCTTAAAGTTCCTGTTGGTGACTCTATGGTTGGACGTGTTGTTAACCCTCTTGGTGAACCAATTGATGGTAAAGGGAGCATTGAAGCAGCAGAGCACAAATACGTTGAAGAGAAAGCTCCTAGTATTATGGCTAGAAAATCTGTTCACGAGCCACTTGCTACAGGTATTAAAGCGATTGATGCCTTAGTTCCAATTGGTAGAGGGCAAAGAGAGCTTATTATTGGTGATAGACAAACAGGTAAAACTACGGTTGCAGTTGATACTATCATCAACCAAAAAGATCAAGATGTTATCTGTATCTACGTTGCAATTGGTCAAAAGCAATCAACTGTAGCTGCTACTGTTAAGAAGCTTGAAGAGCACGGTGCGATGGATTATACAATTGTAGTTAATTCTCCAGCTGCTGATCCTTCTGCTTTCCAATTCTTGGCTCCTTATTCAGGGGTAACAATGGGTGAGTACTTTAGAGACAATGGAAGACACGCCGTTATCGTATACGATGATCTCTCTAAGCACGCTGTAGCTTACCGTGAGATGTCACTTATTTTACGAAGACCTCCAGGTCGAGAGGCCTACCCAGGAGATGTATTCTATCTACACTCAAGATTGTTAGAGCGTGCTGCTAAGCTAAGTGATGAGAACGGTGCTGGATCACTCACTGCTCTTCCTATCATTGAGACACAAGCGGGTGATGTTGCGGCATATATTCCAACAAACGTTATCTCTATTACAGATGGTCAGATCTTCTTAGAAACGGATCTATTCAACTCGGGTATTCGACCTGCTATTAACGTTGGTCTTTCGGTATCACGTGTTGGTGGTGCAGCTCAGATCAAAGCAACGAAGCAAGTTGCAGGTACACTAAGACTAGACCTTGCTCAGTATCGTGAACTTCAAGCCTTTGCTCAGTTTGCATCTGATTTGGATGATGTATCTAAGCAACAATTGGGTCGAGGGCAACGAATGGTAGAGGTTCTAAAGCAAGGGCCATACTCTCCACTCGTAGCTGAGAAGCAGGTTGTAGTGATCTTTGCAGGAGCAGAAGGGTATCTTGATGATCTTGATGTATCTTCTGTTACAAAGTTTGAGGCTGAATTGTATCCATTTATTGAGACAAAGTATCCTGATATCTTTACAAGTATTAGAGATAAAAAGAAAATTGATGATGAGACAAAAGAGGCTCTACATAACGCATTAAAAGATTTCAAAATATCTTTTGCAGGTTAAGAGAAGGCTAAATTATGGCTAATTTAAAAGATATCAAACGAAAGATTGGAAGTGTATCCAATACACAGAAGACAACTCGTGCGATGAAGCTAGTCTCGACTGCTAAACTCCGAAGAACAGAGGAGTTGGCAAAGCAGTCACGAGTCTATGCGAACAAATTGACAGAGATGTTATCAGAGATATCGCGAAAGATACAAGAGTCTAATGTAGAAGGATTAAACTCTAAGTTCTTTCAAGCCGATAAAGAGGTAAAAGTAGTAGATATTGTTTTTATTACAGCAGATAAAGGGCTTTGTGGTGGATTTAACACTCAAACACTTAAACGTGTAAAAGAGCTTGTTGAAGAGTACAAAGCACAAAATGTAAAGATTCGTTTACGTGCTGTAGGACGAAAAGGTATTGACTACTTTAAATTTAACAATATTGAATTGACAAGTGAAGTGATAGGACTCAGTTCTGCCCCAACACACGAAAAGGCAAAAGAGTTTATCTCTTCTGTTGTTGAAGATTGTATAAGCGGTGCAACCGATAAGATTGTACTTGTACATAACGGATACGTCAATATTATTACACAAGAGATTAGAGAAGATAATCTTCTTCCTATTGATGCTGAAAAGGTTGTGAATAAAGAGCAGCCAACTTCAGATCTTGATATGGAGCCAGAAGATGATGATACACTTTTAGAGAACTTAGTAACAAAATACATTGAGTACAATATGTACTATGCGTTGATTGACTCTCTTGCAGCTGAGCACTCAGCTAGAATGCAGGCGATGGATGCAGCGACAAACAATGCAAAAGAGATGGTTGCAGATCTAAAAGTTCAATACAATAAAGCAAGACAACAAGCTATTACTACCGAACTGATTGAAATTATCAGCGGTGTAGAATCAATGAAATAAGAGAGAGGGAATTATGACAGGTAAAGTAGTACAGGTCCTTGGACCAGTTGTAGATGTAGATTTTACAGATTATCTTCCATCAATTAATGAAGCACTGGAAGTATTTTTTGATGTAGAGGGACAAGAGCAAAAACTCGTATTAGAGGTAGCTGCTCAATTAGGTGATAACCGTGTTAGAACCATTGCGATGGATTCAAGTGAAGGTATCGTAAGAGGTATCGAAGTAAAAGCAACAGGTGATTCGATTAAAGTACCAGTAGGTGAAGAGGTTCTTGGACGAATCTTTAACGTTGTGGGTGATGTTGTTGATGATGGTCCAGCGTGTGAAGCAAAAGAGTATTGGTCAATCCACAGAGATCCACCACCATTTGAAGAGCAGTCAACAAAGACAGAAGTTTTTGAAACAGGTATCAAAGTAGTTGACCTTCTTGCTCCATACTCAAAAGGTGGTAAAGTTGGTCTATTTGGTGGTGCGGGTGTTGGTAAAACCGTTATTATTATGGAGCTTATTAACAACGTTGCACTTAAGCACTCAGGGTATTCTGTATTTGCAGGTGTTGGTGAAAGAACACGTGAAGGTAACGACCTCTACTTTGAGATGAAAGAGTCAAACGTATTGGATAAAGTTGCTCTGTGTTATGGTCAAATGAGTGAGCCTCCAGGTGCAAGAAGTAGAATTGCTCTTACAGGTCTTACAATGGCTGAGTACTTTAGAGATGTAAAAGGTCTTGATGTATTGATGTTTGTTGATAATATCTTTAGATTTGCACAAGCAGGTTCAGAGATGTCAGCACTTCTTGGTCGTATCCCTTCAGCGGTTGGTTATCAGCCAACACTTGCAAGAGAGATGGGTGCACTTCAAGAGAGAATTACATCAACAACAAAAGGTTCTATCACATCTGTTCAAGCGGTTTATGTACCAGCAGATGACTTGACAGATCCAGCTCCTGCTTCTGTATTTGCTCACTTGGATGCAACAACAGTTCTTAACAGAAAGATTGCAGAAAAGGGTATCTACCCAGCGGTTGATCCACTTGATTCAACATCAAGAATGCTTGATCCACAAATTCTTGGTCAAGATCACTACGATATCGCTAGAGGAGTTCAGCAGACACTTCAAAAGTATAAAGATCTTCAAGATATCATTGCGATTCTTGGTATGGATGAGCTTTCAGAAGATGATAAGCTTGTGGTTTCAAGAGCAAGAAAGATTGAGAAGTACCTATCTCAGCCGTTCCACGTTGCAGAGGTATTTACAGGATCTCCAGGTGTCTATGTAACACTTGATGAGACAATCGAAGGGTTCAAAGGTCTATTATCTGGTGAATTTGATGATATGCCAGAAGATGCATTCTACATGGTAGGAAACATCGCAGAAGCTATGGAAAAAGCAGAGAAGCTCAAAGCAAAAGCAAAAGCAAAAGCATAATCTCTAAGCTTTAAAAGGAAATAATAATGGAACTTATGAAGCTTGAAGTTGTGACACCAACAGGTGTCATATATGATAACGATGTCAAACAAGTTACATTTCCAGGAGCTGAAGGGGAGTTTGGTGTTTTACCACAACATGCCTCTTTGGTATCGATTTTAGAGACAGGTCTTATTGATATTGAGACGACTGATTCTAAAGTTATATCGGTTGCAATCGATTCAGGTTATGTAAAAGTTGATGAGAACAAGGCAGTCTGTCTTGTTGAAGGTGCTGTAGCTATTGATGGTAGTGATGATGATATTGCAAAAGCCATCGAGAAAGCAAAAGAGCTTGTTACGAGTGTCAAAAACTCAAACGCTGCCATTGCAACAGCAAGTAAGCTAGATAGTATGAAAAAGTCGATCTAAATTGAGCTTGTTTTCTTATTTAGCCGAGAGTAGTTTTATAACGATAGTTGTTTTACTACTGCTCTCTATCTATTTTGTAGCAACAATTTGGATATTTTTCTACCGCTATGGGATCATCAAATACTATATCTCTATAGAGAAAAAATCACTCGATAATATCTATCTTGGCAACTCCACAACTGCGTCCACAAAATCACTACTCTATAAATATCTTCATCGCACCACTTTAGCAAATAGAGCTATCTTAGAGGCTGCCATTAGCGATACAGTTCGCAATGCCACCAAAGGGTTGACCATACTCTCTATAGTAGCATCCACCTCACCTTTTATAGGTCTATTTGGTACAGTGATAGGGATTCTTGAGACCTTTGCTAAGCTTGGTTCCAATAGCTCCTCTTTGGGTGTTATTGCCCCTGCTATCTCTGAGGCACTGGTTGCAACCGCTGCGGGTATTTTTGTAGCGATATTTGCCTACAGTTTTCATCTCATTATGAAACGCAAAGCCTATGAGCTTAACTCCATTCTCAAATCACAAGCAGAGGTGATCATAGCCCAAAGCAAAGAGGATTAGATGTTTGATTGGGATGATAATCCAGACCTAAATATTACCCCACTTGTGGATGTGATGTTGGTACTGATGGCTATCTTGATGGTGACAGCTCCTACTATTCACTTTGAAGAGAAGATTGAACTCCCTGAGGGGTCACAATCAAGTCAAGTATCCAAAGCCAAAGAGCTTAATATAAAAATCTCAAAAGAGGGTATTATTTCAATTAATAAAGATAAGTTCTCCACGCTCAATGCGTTTGCCGATCACTTTGTACTTAAAAGTGTCGATTATAAAAAAGATGCCTTTATCTCTCTATACGCCGATAAAGCGATCAATTACGGAGAGGTAATGAAAGTATTGGGCATTATCAAAAAGCAGGGTTTCTTAAAGGTTTCGTTAATTACGCAGTGATGAAAGATAGATATTTTATACTCGGTGGAGTGATTTCAATTGGTTTTTATGTTGCTCTTATGGTAGGGCTCTACCTCTATCTCAAAAATCACAACTACAAAAAGTATATCTCATCAGGTGATAAAGGGATTGCTATCTCACTTGATGCACTGCCTGTGAGTACTCCCAAAGTAAAAAAAGCCAATAAACCCAAAGTAGCTTCCAAGCCCAAAGCAAAACCAACCCCTAAACCAAAACCCAAAGCAACCCCCAAGCCAAAACCAAAACCTAAGGCGACTCCAAAACCTAAGCCCAAACCCAAAGCGACACCCAAACCAAAACCTAAGCCCAAGCCCACTCCAAAACCCAAAAAAGAGAGCATAGATGATCTTTTTTCAGATATAAATACATCCAAGCCAAAAGAGAAAAAGAATATTATTAAAACAACCGATAAGCCTACAAACGCAAACAAATCAAGTGGAAAAGGCAAACAAAACGCCTATATTCAAAAGATCTACTCCAAGCTTGAAAACGGTATCCCTATGGATGAGAAGTTTGTAGGAAGTAGGGTAGATGTACAACTCACCATCTATCCCAATGGGGACTTTAGATTTAAAGTGGTGCGTTATGATCGTAATACGGAGTTTAATGAGATGATTATTGCCTATCTTGAACAGCTGCAAGCCTTTGGATTGGATAGACACAAAAATTCTAAACCCTACCGTTTTACAGTTGAGTTGATTGCCAAAGAGTAAAAGTGGATCTTTTAACCTGAGTTTGGCAGAGTATTGAAAAGTAATACTCTGTCGAACTCAGGTTTTTAGCTAATCTTTTGTATACTTCTGCAACTAAGTCGTACAAGGAAACATATTGAAATTTTTTTTACTACTCACTCTACTAATCGCCACACTTTTTGGGCACGATTATCACAATAACTATCCCAAAGTGATGCTACAATCGAGCATTACGAGCAAAAACTTTAGTAACTCTAAACAAAAAGAGGATGGGCTCGATTATGGTATTACTCTCAAAGCTAAGATGAATCGACATACACTAGAGCTTTTGCATAGTGGCTCAAATGTGAATACCCTACAGCCTCCCCTACCTGATGATTTGGAAGTAAGCAAAAATTTTGTACGCTATAGCTATAATCTAAATCCCTCACATACCCTCTCACTGAGCTATATGAATATTAACGACAATATTGCTCCTACCGATGATGGCGAGATCTATGGGCTAAAGTATTTCAACAGAGCAATGCCTCATTGGCGTATTGCATTGGCACACTATGAGAGTCGATACCATGATTTTAAAGTCCAACAAAACGACCTATCGGCTCAATATCATACCCAAATCAATGGCGTTATCCTTGATGCCACGGCAATGCTCAAACATATCACACTCGATGGCTACCGCAATGCTATTTTTAATCCAATGAATTTAAGTGATAGTGAAGATAGCTACACAACATTGGGATTTAAACTCCATGGAGCATACAAAGGGTGGCATGGAGCTATGGGAGCATGGCTAGGTAAGCGTATGTTTGCTGTAATGAGTGATGGTTATGGAGTGCAACACCATGCAATGGAGTTTGAACGTACCTACTTTATGGGCGTGGGTAAAAAGTTTAACAATCTCAATGTAATGTTCAAATACAGCTACCAAGAGGCAACAGAACTACCTCAGAATAACCCCAATGTAGAGGTAGATGCCTTTACGCTTATGCTAAGCTATAAGTTTTAGAGTAGTATAAAGTAGATATAATTTTATCTACTGATGTCTTAGAATTGTAGAGACAATCCCTTGTGATTGCCCTCTTTGGGATACCCACAAGGGGCATCCCTACACAGCATCTAAATAGTATTACAATCAATTAGGAATATAAGAGAATGTTTGAAGAGTTTTTAACCCAATTACAAAGCGATGAAAAATTTATCACCGTAGAGATCACACCTCCCCATGGAGCCTCTATGGATGCAATTATCAATAATATAAAAAATTTAGAACTGGATAAAAAAGTAGCGGGATTTTCAGTGACGGACAATCCTTTAGCCAAACTCAAGATGTCGGGGATTTTGAGTGCGATTAAGGTACAGCAGAGCTTTAAGAAACCCGTTATTGCTACCATGAGTATGCGTGATAAAAACAAACTCTCTCTTCAATCAAGCCTGCTAGGTGCCAATGATTTTGACTTGCGTTGTGTTTTGGCACTTACGGGTGATCCAGCCAAACTGAGTGATCAACCTGAGGTTAAGGGGGTGGTTGAGCGTGATTCAACTCTACTGCTTAGTATCATCTATCACCTCAACAAAGGGGTGGATTACTCCAACAAAGCACTCAAACCTGCCCCTAAACCCATCTACCCCTTTGCAGTCTCCAACTCCTATGCCAAAGATATGGGCAGATTGGAAAAACGCATCCTCAAAAAGCTCAACTACGGAGCACGAGCGATTCTCACGCAACCCATATACGATATTGACAATGCCAAAGAGATGCTTGAAATTTTTGAATCGGCAAAAGCCCAAAGCATCCGAGAGTCTGCCAAAGAGGCTCAGCTTATTATGGGGCAGTTTCCTGTTGTTAGAGCACGAACAACCAACTTTATCTCCGAACACGTCCCTGGGATTCATGTCCCCAAAGATATTGTCGATGAGATGAACTTAGCAGCTATGGATGGTGAAGATAAAGAGCAAGAGGTGGGCTATGCGATCTCTAAAAAGATTTTTGATGATGTGATGGCACTACATGGCAAAGCTCATTTGATGACCCATAACCGATTTGATTTGTGTAGTAATTTGATTGGGTGATTATGGTATAATTATGGTATGATATTTGAATATGATGAAAATAAAAGTCACTCAAATCAACAAAAACATGGTATAGATTTTGAAGAGGCACAAAGATTATGGGATGATCCATATGCTTTTGAGCTACCTTCAAAAAATAGCGAAGATGAAAAGAGATTTTTGGTTTTAGGTACGATTGCAACAAAGCACTATACTGCCATTATCACCTATCGACAACATGCCATACGCATTATATCCGTAAGACGATCTCGAAAAAAGGAGGTAGAACTTTATGAAAGCATCCGATTTAGATAAAAAATTTGAGGATAATGAAGAGGATATTTTAGAGTATTTTGATACATCAAAAATTAAAATGCTCAATGAAGAACCCAAAAGAGTTAATATCGATTTTCCTTCGTGGATGGTTGATTCACTCGATAGAGAAGCCAAGCATATTGGAGTTAGCCGTCAAGCAGTAATAAAAATGTGGTTAGCAGAAAAACTACAAAGCCTCAATCCTAAAACAGCAACAATATAAGGTAATAAATGGTTATATATGACAGCGTAAAAAAAGAAAAAGTTGAATTTATCCCCATCAAAGATAGAGAGGTATCGATCTACATCTGTGGACCTACCGTTTACGATGATGCACATTTAGGGCATGCACGAAGCTCACTAAGCTTTGATATTCTAGCCCGTACACTTAGAGCATTGAAGTATCGTGTGACGCTTTGTAAAAACTTTACCGATATTGATGATAAGATTATCAAAAAGGTGCAAGAGAGCGGTAAAGCTATGACAGAGATCACAGAGTTTTATACCAAGAGGTATCTAGCCGATATGGATGCCTTGGGCGTGCAACGAGCCGATATTGAACCCAAAGCAACTGAGTCGATGGATGCCATTAAAAACATGATTGCCAAGCTTATCGATGATGGCTTTGCCTATGTAGTGGGGAGTGGGGATGTCTATTTTGATAGCTCCAAAGATAGCATCTATGGCTCCATCTCCCACCAAGTGGTAGAAGATGATGTGAGCCAAAGCCGTATTGGAGACAACGATGCCAAACGCAACCCCAAAGATTTTGCCCTATGGAAGGCTTGTGCATCGCAAGAAGATATCTGCTTTGATGCACCCTTTAGCTCAGGTCGCCCAGGGTGGCATATTGAGTGTTCGGCGATGATTGATCAATATTTTAAAGGCAATGTGGAATATACCATCGATATTCATGGAGGTGGAGCCGATCTGCTCTTTCCTCACCACGAAAACGAAGCAGCTCAAAGCAGGTGTCACAGTGGTAAAGAACTGGCAAAATACTGGATGCACAATGGATTTGTACAAATTGATGGCGAGAAGATGAGTAAATCTTTGGGTAATAGCTTCTTTATCAAAGATGCTCTTGATGTCTACGATGGAGAGATACTGCGGTTTTATCTTATCTCGGTGCATTATCGCAATGACTTTAACTTTAATGAAGAGGATCTCTTGGCTTCTAAAAAACGCCTTGATAAACTCTACCGTCTCAAAAAACGATTGCCTGCCAAAGGGAGTGCTGTAAACAAAGAGTTTAAAGCAAACCTGCTTGATGCCATGAGCGATGATCTTAATATCTCCAAGGCTCTAAGTGTAATTGATACGATGGTAAGTGATGGTAACGATGCTCTTGATAAAGAACCCAAAAACAAAGCCCTTAAAAAGGAGTTGGTATCCAATATCCAATTTATCGTTGAGCTTTTGGGAGTAGGTGGCAAAGATGCTTATGAGTATTTCCAAATAGGAATTGACGAAGCCACAAAAGCCACAATAGAGTCACTCATCAATGACCGATTGGAAGCTAAAAAAGCCAAAGATTTTACCAAAGCCGATGCTATTAGGGATGAACTAACGGCAATGGGGATTGCTATTATGGACAGTGCAGAGGGGACAGTTTGGGAAAAAAATTATGTTTCATTTAATGACATAGTAAGTCCATCAATCTCATTTAAAATGAGTGTTTGAAGCGAGAAGGCTTAAACTTGTCCCATCTGTTTTTGAAGCATTATATCACCATTTAAAAGCCTATCCGTTAGCTCTGAAAGAATTTTGCTTCTATCGGTATGAAGCTTTTTGGCTAGGTTATCAAGAGCGATGATTTTGTTTTGTTGCATAGAGATATTGATACGTTTGCTTTTAAAAATATTAATAGGTTCTGGGATAGAGTCTTGATTGGCTAGACTTACCTCTACAAAAGCTTCAAACGCTTTTTTGACATCTTGAATCGCTTCTTGCTCACTTTCACCATCACCCATGACCCCTTTTATATCTTTGTAGTATGCAAAATAACCTCCACCATCTTCATCACTCAAAGGTGATACCATAATATCATAATCAATATCCATATAATAAGCTTTATCTTTAATCATTGCTTCTCCTAGTATCCCAAAATATCCAAAACTTTTTTTACATAAATGATTTTGATAGGGCGTTTGTAGGGAATGGTAATGGAATCATATCCCTCTTTGCGAAATACCCAATGCGAACCACCACGATTATCGCCACCGTATCCCTTTTCTTCAAGTAGTTTTTTAAGCACTTGAAAATCAACATTTTTGGGATTATTTTTAATCTTTGCTATGAGTTTGTCTCGTTTGCTCACGATTAACCTTTATACACAATTATAATTGTGTATCTTTTAATACTTATATTCTAACTTATTACTCTTTAAATGTCAATGACTTTAAAACCCCATCGAAATCTTATAGAGTGCCATCGCATAATTCACGCTATTATTATAATGCGTCAAAACATCAAAGTTTTTAGCCCCAAGCCACACCTCATCTTGTTTGTTACTCAATAATACCGCAAGTGTAGCACGGTTTTGATCAAAAGCTCCAAATTTTAATCCCAATCGTTTAAGCTCTCTAAGGCTATAGTGTTTATCAAATCCACTCTCTACGACTCGAAACTTTTGACCCTTGTAGCTTGCAGGGATGGCTACCATTTTACTCTTATCCCATCCATTGCTTTGCAAAAAGTTGGCAATGGTTGCTAGAGCATCGGCTTTGTCCCATGGATTACTCACCCCATCTCTATTATAATCCACTCCATATTTACGGTTGATAGAGGGCAACTGCTGCACCCATCCCATCGCCCCTGCAAACGAGCCTTTGAAGCTAAAAATAGAGCTTCGTTTTTCTCGGCAAAAGAGCAAATATTGCTCCAACTCATATCTAAAAAACGCCTGTTTACGGTTTTTGAAAAAGGCTAAGGTCATCAGCGAATCAAAAACAGAGAACTTTCCAAAATTTCGCCCAAAGTTACTCTCTACACCTGCTACAGCAACCATAAGATTGATAGGTACTTGGTACTCATTGGCAATCCGTGAGAGCAATTTGTAGTTTTGTGCTTTAAACTTCTTGGCTCGATTAAACATCAAAGGGACGACAATATGTTTGGCGTATCGATCCCAACTTGCATCGCTTCGATAGGAGCGTTTGGGTACAGTGTAGCGAGAAAGCACATACTTATCAAACTTGGTTCGTGTGATAATCGACTCCAGATATTTTTGGGTAAACCCATGCTTTTTATCCATCTCTACCATAAAGCGTTGCACCTCAGGATTTGCCATAAAGTCATAGCTCATAAGATAGAGTGGCAAAAAAAGAAGAACAAAGAGTCTATACATTACTCTACACTCTCCAATACAAGCAAAGCATCTTTATAGATAGGCTCATCGATAAAGCCATATTTTTCATCCATAAATCCATGCTCACCCTCTGCAGAATTAGCCTCAAAGACCGCTTTGATATGTTTGGCTCGCTCAATTTGGGCACTATCAACCCCAAAGACCCTATTGGCAATCTCTACTTGCAACGGTCCCATACAGGCTTTGGATTTAAAGCCCATCATCTTTTCACGCTTACACCACGCTTCAAACATTTCAGTATTTTTATACTCTTGAAACATAAACGAAGTCCCCCGCAAGCCAGCACTTTGACAATCAATAAGGAATTTTGAGAGGATATAATCAATGGTAGGGTTGCCCATCTGCACAAGCGATTGCGGTAAGCCCAATGAGTTAAGCAGGTCTAAAATTCCAATATTTGCCGTCGTAAATCGCTCATCAATTCGCAATGACTGCAAGTTATTAAACGCCTCCTTCGTCTCCATAGAGATATGAAACTCCTTATCCTCTACAAGCAGATCCAAGGCTTCTCGTACCTCCTCTGCTGTGCGAATCTTTGATACCCGTATCGCATCAAATGCAAAATCATTCAAAAACTCAATCTCTTCACGCCCACCCTCATCCAACGGATTGGTACGCACCACCAAAAAGCTATTGGAGGCTTCCAAATGCGAAAGAAAAAAAGCGATATTAACGAGTGCCTCACGTTTACGACTCGGTGCAATGGCATCTTCAAGGTTAAGTGTAATCATATCGGCTTTAAGGGTGTCAAGTCGGTTTAAATGCTTTAAACGCAAAGGATTAAGCATCATATTACTTCTGTATTGTCCTCTACTGTACTTAGCTTTGCGTTTATTGCCAAATTGGGCTATCTTCTCTTCGATTGAGAGTTTTTCTATATCTTCTAGGTTTTGAAATATCATTGTTTATTGGTCTCCTTTATTTTAATCTTTTTTTCAAATTATTTAAAACCTTCTGAGTTTCAGTAGTTTTAGGATGATTTATACCAAACTTTTCTACTCTAATATTCAGTGCATTCTCAAAACATTCAATAGCTTTAATTAAGTCACCTTGCATATCATAAAGAATACCTCTATGAAAATAAAAAACAGCGGTTTTAGGATGATTATCTCCAAATGTTTTTAAACCAATAGATAACGCTTTATCTAAATAATAACTTGCTTTATCTAAAATACGATTATCCCTATAAAGACATCCAAAATTATGATATGTAGTTGCTACAATTGAGTTGTTTTCACCAACAATACTTATTTTAATCTTTAATGATTCGGTATAATAGTCTATAGACTTTTGGAAGTTTATAGACTTGTATATTTTCCCCAAGTTATCATAGATAATGGCTAAATCAAGTGTTTTATTTGTATAAAGAGCTTCTGCTATTTCTAAAGCTTCTTGAGTGTATTTTAGTGCTTTTATATTTTTATTCAAATGGTAATAAAGCTGCCCTAAGTCATTACTAGTTCTCATTAAATAAGGATCCTTGTCTTTTAAAACTCTGTGTGCTTTGAGTAAATACCTTAAAGCTTTAAGACAGTTGCCTTGATGCTGATATGTTATTCCAAGATTATTATATGCCATAGCTATTTTAAAATGATTTTTATCAAAATACATTTTATTAATATCTATATCTTTTTCAAAACATTCTATTGCATTATCATAATCACCAACTTGTGAATAGTTTTGTCCCAAATTATTATAAGCGATAGCAGTATCAGTATGTGTTGCCCCTTTAGTACTAATAGTAAGTTTTAATAATTTTTTGTTGTATGGTAAAGCTTTTTTGGCTTCTCCTAGCTCTGAGTAAATTATTGCTATTAAATTAATATATTTAGGGTTATTTTCATCAAATTTAATAGCTTTTTCAATTTCATTTTTGGCTTTTCTATACTCATAACTTCGTAAATAACTTTGTGCTTTTAAATAAAATGTATTAGCATAGTTTTCGATTGTCTCTTGTATATCTTTATTTGACTGATACTCATTAAGATATTGACGATATGAAACTTCATCATAGTTTTCCAAAGCTTTTTGAGCTTTATTAAGCACTAAACTATAATTATTTTGATTATTTTTTATTTGTAACTCATTTAAGTCCTCTAATGCTTGTTGTCGTTTCTTTTCGACTTTTTCAAGTTGCTGTTGAATAGAAATATGTTTTTGTTGAGCTTTTTTAATTTCATTCATTAAATAATCAACTAGTTCTTTATTATCAGATAGATTATCAAGCTTATAATAAATAGAATCAAAATGTGTAATAATTTGAGATGCTATACTTTCAACAATCTCTTGTTGAGTATCCTCCCCTAAAGCTTGATAAATTATCTGTTTAATTATGGTATTATCACCAGTATTGATAATACCATAATTATTACCTTTACTGCTCACACTCTTTCCTTGATAACTATTTTCATTCCCTTTCAAAATCTCTACTAATGCCAAAATTACAAGCATCATTATACCCAAAACCACCAATTCAATTGAGCCATGTTCAAAGATAAAAGCTCCCAATTGATAATACCACTCCTCACCCAACGACTCAAACCATTTAGATATTGCAGTACCGTATTTCCAAGCAATGGCTTGTTGAGTAGTAAAGAGTACCAAAAAGTAAAAAATAGAGTAGAAGCTCTTAGAGGATTTGAACTTTTTGATAAAGTTTGCAAGTGTATCAAAAAAGGGATTTTCAAGGAGTGTTTTTAAATCGTCTAGTAGTTTCATATTATTTCACTATTTAACAATGTGGATTTCATCCATCCTACGGATTTGTGGTATTGTGTTCGATAAAATCGAACCTACAGAGAGTGTTTTTGGAGTTTGGTTTTGACGTTTGGCAGTGCCAAACCTACGAAAACCCATCACTTATCATCCTCTTTCAGTTTTAAAAAAGCTACATACTCCTCTTGCACATCAAGAGCAATAAGCTTTCCATTTTGCAATGCTTCTAGCTCCTCTTTTGAAATTTCTATGATTTCATCTCTCCAACGCCTACCAAAAATTGTCTTGGCTCCATCGGTAGGAAAAGGTTTTTCAACAATTTGTGTTTGTTTATCTGTTCTTCTATTCTCGTAATCATCATCAAAAAAATCTTTAAGCATACTTTTTCACCTTTCTTTCGTTCCCATGTTTTGCGTGGGAATGCTTACTTGGGTGTGGATACAATCCACCGACAAAACAAAATTATAACCTTTGACCATTGTCCAAATAGCCCTTAAATGGTGGATTGCATCCACCTTACAACCTGAGTTCGACAAAAATAAAAAGCGAGGGATATAGCTATTAAAGAAGTCACCCTATAATTTTAAGACCAAAAAAAATAAAAGAGTGACTAAGAAATGCTAACAAAAATATTCTGTGATA
>Ga0193953_1000085_pt1 | contig 50216 bp, 34 predicted proteins | sample BB_4_MG_FD_140325 | JGI IMG/M metagenome (GOLD analysis project Ga0193953, IMG submission 140325) | Microbial mat bacterial communities from the Broadkill River, Lewes, Delaware, United States - BB_4_MG | ecosystem: Environmental > Aquatic > Freshwater > River > Microbial mats | place: USA...
ACAGAAAACACAACTCATAAACTCTTCACTCCTAACTCTTCACCCTTCACTCCTAACCCTTCACTCCTAACTCTTCACACTTCACCCATCACCCTTCACTCCTAACTCTTCACGCTTCACCCATCACCCTTCACTCCTAACCCTTCACGCTTCACCCATCACTTCTCACACACTACACCGTATCAATAAAACTTTTCTCGGTCTTATTAAAAATTACCAATCCTACAAAAAAAACAACTACTGTAAAAATAACTGAAAACAGAATTCCTTTACTATTTAAATCACCTTCATTTAATAACATATATCTAGATGTTTCTATAATATGAGCCATTGGGTTGTATTCCACTATCCACGAAATATCCCCTAGTTTTTCTTTAACAATAGACATTGGGTACATTACAGCTGAAACATACATTAATAATTGTACTCCAAAGGTTACCAAAAACGATAAATCTCTGTATTTTGTTACCATAGAAGAAATTAGCATTCCCAATCCTAATCCTAAAAGAGCCATTACAATCACTAATAATGGTAAAAATAATAGGTAAATATTCGGACTTATTGCAAATCCTTTAACTACAAAATAGACATAGAATCCAATAAAAATAAACAATTGAATTCCAAATTTTAATAAATTTGAAATTACATTAGATAGAGGCATAATAATTCTTGGAAAATATACTTTTCCAAAAATACCAGCATTTTTTTTAAATGTATCTGATGTTGAGGTTAAGCATTGTTTAAAATAGTTCCATGAGGTGACACCTGCTAAATTAAATAAAAAAGGTGGAATGCCTCCTGTTTTAATTCCTGCAATATTGTTGAAAATAATTGTAAAAATAATGGATGTAAACAAAGGCTGAATTAAATACCAAAGCGGTCCTAATATTGTTTGTTTATAAACCGTAATTACATCGCGTTTTACAAAAAGCATCAATAAATCACGGTACTGCCAAACTTCTTTTAAGTTCAAGCTAAGTAACTTATTTTTAGGAGTTATTTCAAATAACCATGTTTCTTTATCTGACAGTTTTGTATTCATAAATAAAGACCGGAAATAATTTCAAGGGTTTTATTATTCACCGATGGTAAATATACTTTTTTCAATGGGAAAATAAAAGAAATATAAAGATCGGTTTTAAATAGACGTTTTATTAGTAACAGATTGCTTCGCTATGCTCTCAATGACGGTAACTGAAAGCGTCATTGCGAAGGAGGTACGACTGAAGTAATCTCATGAAAAATAGATATACTGTTGTTTTTAGTTCTTTAGTAACAGATTGCTTCGCTATGCTCTCAATGACGGTAACTGAAAACGTCATTGCGAAGGAGGTACGACTGAAGTAATCTCATGAAAAGTAGATATACTGTTGTTTTGAGTTCTTTAGTAACAGATTGCTTCGCTATGCTCGCAATGACGGGTACACTTCAATTTCTATGAATGTCTTCCTTCTAATATTTTTACAATATCTTTTAAAGTATAACCTTTAGCTTGCAATAAAATTAAATAATGAAATAATAAATCTGCACCTTCATTTAAAAACAACTCGTCGTTATTATCTTTAGCTTCAATTACAATTTCTACGGCTTCTTCACCTACCTTTTGAGCAATTTTATTGATGCCTTTTTTAAACAAAGAAGCTACATAACTCTTTTCTGCATCTGCATTTAATCTTCTTCCTGTAATTACACTTTCAAGCTCCGAAAGAAATCCAAAAGACTGTTCGTTAGTTTCATCCCAACAAGTATCTGATCCTTTATGACATGTTGGCCCTTCTGGTTTTACCTTAATTAAAAGAGAATCGTTGTCACAATCGTTTTTTATAGAAACTAACTTTAAAAAATTACCACTTTCTTCGCCTTTTGTCCATAATCTTTTTTTGGTTCTACTAAAAAAAGTTACTTTCCCTGTAGCTACAGTTTTTTCATAGGCTTCATTATTCATATACCCCAACATTAAAACTTGTCTTGTTATAAAATCTTGGATTATTACTGGTACTAAACCATCGTTGTTTTTATTAAAATCTATGTTCATTATTGTATTATTAGTTTATTTTTTAATTCTATGTGTTATTGCAAAGCAAATCTTTCATTTGCTGTGGCAATTTGTTGGTTTTTAGTTCTTAATGAACAGATTACTTCGTCGCTAACGCTCCTCGTAATGACGTTACTATTCTATTATTCAAGCATTCAATTCTATCCGTCATTGCGAAGCAAATTTTTTATTTGCTGTGGCAATCTGTTTGTTTTTAGTTCTTAATAAACAGATTACTTCATCGCTGCTCTTCTCACAATGACGAGTGTAATTTATGCTCGAAGTACACTAATTTCTCCATTCTCAGCTACTTTTAAAATAGTAGATGATTTCTCATTTATAACTTCGCGCTGTAAATTTACAATATAGTCCACGCTGTGCAAAATTGGTTGCTCAATTTCTTTAAAACTTTTTGGTGTTTCGTTTCCACTAATATTTGCAGACGTTGAAACTATGGGTTTTCCAAAATCTTTTATTAGTTGAATACAAAATTCATTTTCAGGAATTCTAATGGCTACGGTATTATCCGAAGCAACAACATTTTTTGCCAAACCTTTTGGTTTGTTATAAATTATTGTAGTTGGTTTTGAAGTTTTAGCCAATAACTCTATAATTGTATTCGGAATTTTGGGCACATATTGTTGTAACATTTCAACACTAGCTACTAAAATTATTAAACTCTTACTTTCTGCGCGTTGTTTAATGTTATAAATTTTTTTTACTGCACTATCTGAAGTGGCATCGCAGCCAATTCCCCAAACGGTATCTGTAGGATACAGTAAAACTTTATCCTGCTGAAGCACTTCCAAGCTATTTTTTATTTCTCTTAACATTAATGGTGTACTCTTAAAAAACTGTAATTATTTTATGTTCTTCTGGTATTTTTGGCAACGTTAAATAGTCGCCTATAATCTTATTATACTCATTTGGAACAAAATTCTTTTTTCCATCAGCTGGATAAAAAGTAATTTCACCAAAAATAGTTTTACCCTCAATAGCATAAAAATCTACACGAGAAAATGGAAGATCTTCAGATAAGTTATCCGCCAATTTAATCATCTCATCAAAATTAGTTGGTTTATCAACCTCTCCTTCAAAAAAAGTATTTTTAACGGTTGAAAATGGTAATTTCTGCCAATCTAAATCATAAAAGCACCTATAATCTTCAATCCCTCTTTCTAAATCAATTTGAACAAATTTAGGTTTCCCATTAAAACAAAAAAACTTATAATCTAAAAGCACCTCTCTACCTTCTTCTTCTAAATATTTTTCAGCAATTATTTTAGGTTCTATATTTTTATAAGCCCATTCTAAACCTACTTTTTTATATTGGCAATGTTTCATCCATTTATGCATTGTTTTTTTGGTAGCTTTAATATCTAACTTACTTTTATCTTTAACAATTATATTTAAACTGCTTCCATGCGCTCCTTTTAAAACAAAACTATTTGGGAGTTCATCAAAATTTATGTCATCGGCATTATAATACACTTTGTATAATTCATTTAAATAGTCGTCTCCAATTTTCTCTGAAACATACTCTCTAACTAAATACTTATCAGCTAATTGCGTTAATATAGGCACATGAAAATGCAACTTTAACCAGTTTATTTTTTCGTTAAATTTCTTTGGATTTTCTAGATTTAATGTTTCATCAGTATAATATCTATGCCTTATTTTTAGAAGTCTTTTATTTGGTAAAAATTTAAAATTTTTTAAAACTCTAAAGGTTGTTTTTTTCAATTTCATAATACTACTTTTTGATGCTTTTTAGAGTCCAGTTGGAATGTCCGAATTTCAATTTATTAGTTAATTTTGTTTTTTATTTTACTATACTATAAAATTTAAAATAATTTAAACGTTTACATATCTTATATTTTCTAATAAGATTTAAAGGTTTAACTTTTAAATTCTTAAGTTCATTTTTACGAATAAAATTTTCTACGGCATCAATTACTCTCTCACTTGATTTACCATCGAAATAAGGATGTTCTTCCAATACAAATTTTTCTATCTTATGCATTAACTCTTCTGGTCTTTTTAAGGCATATTCAATACTGCTTTTTAAATCATCAGCAGTTGTTATATTTATAAAACAATCTTTAGGTAGGTTATTATTAAATGTAATTACAGGCTTTTTTTGAATAATAAATTCGGTAATTATAGACGAGGTATCAGTAAACATTACATCGGCTTGTTTTAACGGTTCTAAATCTTCTAAATATGGAAGATATGTTACATTCTTATAGCTATTTAATTGTTGAAATTTATGTACAATTGCTGCATCCATTTTTGGATGTAAGTTTAATATCCAATTCCAATCTTCATTTTCAATAAGCCTTACAATTTCTTTGAAAACTGTTGAATTGTGTGCCAAACTTAACCTTTCCGTAAATGTTGATGCGATAAAAATTGTAGGTTTAGTTTTTACTGAATTCTGGTTAACTGGAAACAACACATCCACTTTAGACCAACCTGTTTCAACAACCTTAAAATGCTTGTGTTTTTTTTCTAACTCTTTAAAATAAGTTGTTGTAGAAGGTCCTTGCGTACAATATAAATCAAAAAAACCCCTAATTCTAAAATGTCCTTTATCTTTTGATCGTTTATTAACACTAAATCCGTGAAATAATTGCACTTTAATCCCTGGAAAAAAATGAGGAACATCGTTACTCGCTACTAAAACAGCATCTGGTTTAAAATCAAGTACTTCTTTAGCTGTATTTAACAATTTTTCAGAAGCTTTTATTTTTTTCTTACTAGCTTCATTTTCAACATACCAAGCTACTTTATAACCTCGTTTTAGAATTTCAGCTTGTAGAGGTCTTACTATTGGAAAACCGTATGCATAAGAAATGTAAAGTAAAAATTTCATAAATTTTATGTAACTAAGGCTACAAAAATAGTATTTTCAAGTGAGTTTACTAATTAGAAGTTTAAATATTAGATTTTTTACATAAAAAAAGCTGTTTTAATAATTGTACATTAAAACAGCTTTTATTTTTATTAAGAACTATCACCAATAAATTTCTTCTTAAATTCGTCAATTCGAGTGAATTTTCAGACTTTTTAGGCTTAAAATTAGTATCGAGAATCTTTCTAACTAAAATCAGATAGCTATAATTCTCGATACCATTTTTATCAAAAATAACTCGAATTGACGATGCTTTATTTAAACAGCTACATCATTTTCACGAAGTGCATCGTTTAAAGAGGTCTTTTTATTAGTACTTTCTTTACGTTTACCAATAATCATAGCGCAAGGTACATTAAATTCTCCTGCAGGAAATTGTTTCTTATAACTTCCTGGAATTACCACAGAACGCGCAGGAACCCGACCTTTCATTTCAATTGGTTCTGGTCCAGTAACATCTATAATTTTTGTACTCATTGTTAATACAACACCAGCTCCTAAGACTGCTTCTTTTTCTACACGAACACCTTCAACTACAATACAACGCGAACCTACAAAAACATCATCTTCAATAATTACGGGTGCCGCTTGTAAAGGTTCTAAAACACCACCAATTCCAACACCTCCGCTTAAATGCACATTTTTTCCAATTTGGGCACAACTTCCAACAGTTGCCCAAGTATCTACCATAGTTCCTTCATCTACATAAGCACCAATATTAATATAACTCGGCATTAAAATTGTACCTGCAGAAATGTATGAACCGTGACGTGCAACCGCATGTGGAACTACACGAACTCCTTTTTCTTTATAGCCTGTTTTTAATGGAATTTTATCGTGGTATTCAAAACAGCCAACTTCTATAGTTTCCATTTTTTGAATTGGAAAATACAGTACAACTGCTTTCTTAACCCATTCATTTACTTGCCATCCACCTTCAATTGGCTCGGCAACTCTTAAAGTTCCAGCATCTAATAAAGCAACTACCTCTCTAATTGTATTTTGCGTTGCTTCTTCTTTTAACAATGCTCTATTTTCCCAAGCATTTTCAATAATTTCTTTAATTTTATTCATTCCTTTAGTTTTGTTAAAACGCAAATATAAAATTAAAATAGTTATATATTTCAAAATGACTAAATTTGCACAACTTTAAAAATTCTGTTATTATTTTGGGACGCATTTTAGCTTTTGATTTTGGTGAAAAAAGAACGGGTATTGCAGTAACAGATGAACTTCAAATTATTGCTTCTGGACTAACAACTGTGAACACCAAACAACTATTTTCCTTTTTAACTGAGTATCTAAAAAATGAAACTGTTGAATTATTTATTGTTGGCGAACCAAAACAACTAAATAATACAGCCAGTGAAAGCGAACAGTTTATTCAACCATTTATTAAAAAATTGAGCACTACATTTCCTAAAATTCCAATTAAAAGAGTTGATGAACGTTTTACTTCTAAAATGGCTTTTCAAAGTATGATTGATAGCGGTTTAAAGAAAAAACAACGTCAGAATAAAGCTTTGGTTGATGAAATTAGTGCAACGCTAATTTTACAATCGTATTTATACAATAAGTAATTGATATGTTGTTTTTTAAGAACGTAGTTATTGTCTTAACTAAAATGTTAACAAAGCTGGCAGTTGATAATATTCCATTAGTTGCACCTAGAATTACTGCTCAAAGTTAATAGATCTCTATTTAATTAGTAAATATATAGAAATTAACTCATGTAATTCATCCATCTTAATAGGTTTCGTAATATAATCGTTACACCCCACATCCAATACCTTTTCCTTGTCTCCTGCCAAGGCATAAGCCGTTTGTGCAATAATATAAACTTGACTATTAAACTTACGTATTTGTTTAGTGGCTTCATAGCCATCCATTTCGGGCATTTGAATATCCATCAATATCAAATCAATATCAGTGTGTTTACGACACATTTCTACGGCTTCAATACCATTTCTTGCTACAACAATTTCCTTAGCAAATTCTTCGAGCGCAATTGAAAGTAATACTTCTGAAGATTGATCATCATCAACAATTAATATTTTTAACATTTTAGTTGGGTTTATATCAGTGTGATTTAAAATTTCTATTTTTTCTATTTCTTTTGTAACTTTTGCTGTTTGGCACGGAAGTGTAAAATAAAAAGTACTTCCTTTTCCTTTGTCTGATGCTACCCATAAATCTCCTCCTAAAAGTTCTATATACGCTTTGGTAATAGACAATCCTAATCCAGCACCTTGTTTTGCATTTTTATCATAAATATCAGCCTGAATGAAACGTTCAAATATAGCTTCCTGTCGATCTTTTGGAACTCCAATTCCTGAATCCTTAATATAAAACTGTAAAAAATTATCCTTTTTAAAGTAACCCAACTCTATAAAACCTTTTTCTGTAAACTTAATAGCGTTTTTCACCAAATTTGTTAGTATTGCAAATACTTTCTCTCGGTCTGTGTAAATTATTGCCTCACTAAAAGAGATGCTCTCTTTTAATAAAAATTGTAGATTTTTACTTTCAACTTCAGGTTTAAAGAAATTATAAATAAACTCTACCTGTTCATTAAAATTCGTTTCCTCTAGATTAATACTCATGAGTCCAGACTCAATTTTTGAAATACTTACAATATCATTGATAATATTTAACATCCGCTCCCCACTTTTTTCAATAATATCAATATATTTTTGCTGTTTTCACCAGTGAGTTCTGGTGTTTTTAACAGTCCTGCAAATCCTAATATACCATTCATTGGAGTTCGAATTTCATGAGACATATTGGCTAAAAAAGCAGATTTTAAACGGTCTGATTCTTCTGCTTGTTCTTTCGCCTTAATCAGTTCTATTTCGGTTTGCTTTTCTTTCGTAATATCTCTAAATTCAACAGATCTAACTTGTTTCCCTTTAAAAGGTATTGTTTTGGCTTCTAAACGAATTGGATATTCTTCACCGTTTTTACGTAAGCCAAATGCTTCATACGGCTTTTCGTAACCTGTTTTGATATTATTCATTACCTGTTTTCTAGATTTTTGGGCTATTAACATTAATCCATTCATTCCAATCAATTCGTCTATCGCATATCCAGTAACATCTGACAAACCTTGATTACAATCTAAAATAATACCACTATCATGTATTGCGATACCTCCAAATGATGCATTATGAAGAGCTTTAAAACGTAATTCGCTATCTTTAAGCGCATTCTCTGCCTGCTTGCGTTCGGTAATATCTTTAGACACTGTTATAACAACATCTCGCCCAAAATAGGTTCCTTTATATTGCGATACTAGTTTAGGAAATATTTCCCCATTTTTTCTTTTACCCCAAAATTCAAAAACATGAGGAGTTCCTTGTTTTACCTTTTCAAACAATTTCGAAAAAACCGACATATCATTCTTATCAGGAGCTATAAGAAATATAGGAGTATTGCCAATTAATTCTTCTTTAGCATACCCATACATATCTAAAACTCCTTTGTTTACGTCTAAAAATTCACCATTATAATCTTGAATGTAAATAGCATCCCCAATAGTATCAAAAAGTGCTTTATAACTTTTTTGACCTTCTAAAGCCTTGTTTTTAATTTCTTTTAGGTCATGAATTAACTCTTTTTGTTTTGTAATATCTTCTTTAACGGCGAGGTAATGCATTATTTTCCCTTCAGCATCAAAAATTGGTGATATGGAAGCATTTTCCCAGAATAATTCACCATTTTTCTTTTTATTCAAAAACTCTCCATACCATTTATTTCCTTTAGAAATTGTTTGCCAAAGTTTTGAATAGTCCTGTTCATCCATCTTGCCCGAGCTTAAGATTCGTGGATTCTGCCCAATTAATTCTGAAGGTTGATAACCAGTAATATCCGTAACTTTAGGATTGGCATATTCTATTGCACCATCTAAATCTGTAATAATAATTGAAATGGGACTTTGTTCAACAGCACGTGATAATTTTATTAATTCTTCTTCTGCTTTCTTTCTATGAGTTATATCAAGTAACAGCCCTAGAATGTTGTTATTACTTAATTGCATATTCAATAAACAATGAACTACTTCGTTGTTTGCATCTAAAAAATCAATTTCAAGATTAGAGATAGCTCCTTCTTTTTTTAATCTATTAATAATTGTGTCTCTTTGGGTTGGAATAAAATAACTTTCAGAAGCATTCTTACTCTTTAATTCCTCTAAATTCTTATACCCACTTTTTTCAATTAAATGATTATTAACAAACAGTAAGTTCCCTTCCACATCTGTTTCAAAAACCCCCACAAGAGCATTCTCTATAATATTTCTATATTTTTCTTCACTTTCTTCAGCTTTTACTTTTGCCTTATAAAGTTCTGCTTCAATCATCCGTTCATTTGAAACATCTCGAGCAGTAGCATAAGTAATTTCTTCTTTTTTGTTATAGTAAGAACACCAAGATAATACTATGTAACTGCCATCTTTTCTCTTATAACGATTTTCAAAATTAAGAGTATAACCTGTTGTATTTCTTTGCGCTTCATCGAGAGTCTTTTGTTTGTCGTCTGGATGCACAAAATCTATAAATGGTTTTAAAAGAAGTTCATCTTCTGAATAACCGAGTAACTTAGTTGTAGCAGGATTAACTACTTTAAAAACTCCATTAATGTCTGAAATCACCATAATATCGGGAGAAACATTAAAGAAATTAAAAAACATCTGATTTCTTTTTGCTCCTTTTTGAAAAGGAAGTTCTTTATTCGCTTTAATTAATTTTTCTGTAAGCTTATCGTTAGTATCAATTTGAAGATCAAAATTACTTTGCAGTACGTGAACTTGTTTTTTAAGTTTATCAAGCTCAGCCTTCAATTCTTTATACGTTGGTTTGTAGTGCATAAGTTATTCTATTTAGATTTCTAAAAGTTTTGTAGTGTTCTTAAAAACTTTAGATAATTCAGCAATTTTAAATTCACCATTAAGCACTGTATTCCAGTATTTTACGTAAAAAAAATAATTACAATACTTAAATATTTATACTATGCTATTAATTTAATGATTAGTAACATACTTTACTAGATAAAATTATTCACCTTGATATTTTAGAGTTTTAAAAGTATTATTAATCACGTTTTTCATAAGCTGGTCGTTTAGGCATTTTAAAACTTTTTTCACTATTTAACAATTTCAAAACTTCCTTAATACCTGCTTCTAATTGCATATCCATTCCTTTTGCTAACTGTTGAAAATCTTCAACAATTTCTATATCTGGGTCTACTCCATGTCCTTCTTTAAACCAAACACCATCAGGATCATACATTCTGAAAGTAGGCATGGTAATTCTACCATTATCAATTAAACTAGGTGCTCCTGAAATTCCAATTAATCCTCCCCAGGTACGTGTTCCAATTAACGGCCCAAGACCTCTTTTTCTAAAATAATCTGGAAAGGCATCACCTCCTGAACCACTAAATCCGTTAATGAGCATTACTTTAGGACCAAAGTTACCTGCAGGTGGCCAAGCCCAATCTTTACCATCTCTTACAGCAAAAAAGGCTAAAGGATCTCTATCAAGTAATTCAATAAACCTGTCAGGTATTTGTCCACCGCTATTAAAACGCTCATCTATAATTAATCCTTCTTTATTCATTTGAGCATAAAATTGTCTTATTAGCTCATTTTGACCATCACGTCCTGTACTACGAACATATATGTATCCAATTTTACCATTAGTTGCATCATCTACACGTTTGCGATTCTTTTCTATCCATGCTAAATGTCGCAATCTAGTTTCAGAATCCAGAGGTTTAATTATAACCTTTTTTGCTTTTATAAGTGATGGTGCACTATTTACAGTAATTTGTACCGTAGCATCGGCAAGACCTTGAAAGGCAGCTGATATTGGTTTCTTAGTATCAATTGGAAGCCCATTTACAGCCAAAATATAATCTCCTTCTTTAACTGTTACGCCTGGTTTTGCCAACGGTGATCGTACTTCAACATCCCAAGGTGCACCTGAGATTATTTTTTTAATTCTATAATACCCATTTTCTAAACTTATATCTGCTCCCAAATAACCAACATTCATACTTTTTGCAGGGGTTATATCACCACCACCATTATAGGTGTGCGATGCATTTAACTCGGCAATAAGATCGCCAATAATTATATTTACATCATTACGTGAATTAGACTGATCAATTAGCTTACCATAACGAATTCTCATAGCATCCCAATCTACCCCATGCATATTTGGATCATACAAATAGTCGCGCTCAAATCTCCAAACATCATTAAAAATCTGTTTCCATTCTTCTTTTGGAACAACATTCATGACCATCTTTTGCACTGGAACTGTTTTTTCTATTTTTTGATTTTCTTTAATATCAATAACAGCAAGTTTTCTGCCTTGCATAACTAGTGCTTTTTTGCCATTAGCAGCAACGCTGAAATTATTTACTTTAGAAATAATAGTTTTTACTTCTCTTTCTTTAAAGTCATAATAATCTAGAGATGAAGAAGCTTCTCTTGATGCACCTGCATTGGGATAACGAGTAAATAATAATTTACCTTCCACAGCAACTAAATTACCTAAATTACCAGGTGTTATATCTAACATTTCCACACGCATTTCAAACCCATCAATATCAATGATGGTTTTTTTCACTTCTTTGTCATCATCATTATCCTTCTCAATGCCTTTATTATTTTTGGTTTTACTATCTTTCTTATCCGTTTCATCTTCCTTTTTAGAAATCTCAAAAGTATCATTTTTAATTCCTAACAAAGATTTCTCTGATTTGTTTAAAGTACCAACTGCTATGCTAGTGGAATTTGGATATACAAAAGTGTTGTCTAAATCTGAATACACAGGATTAAAAGTTCTATTCGTAGCAAAGAAAAGATGATTTCCATCTGCACTAAAGGCAGGAGCATAATCTTTATAATAACCTGAAGTAAGTTGAGAAACTTTATTATTTTTAGAATCATATAAAAATATGGCAGCAGTAGCTGGGTTATCGGTTGCACGACTATAAGCTATCCAGTTGCTATCTGGCGACCAGGTAACAGAAAAGTTACGTAAACCTCCTTCTAACATACTTTTTCCTTTATCTACTTTGGTAACTTCACCTGTACTTACATTCAAATAATTAATGCGCATCGTTTGGTCAACATACACAATTTTTTTACTGTCTGGTGACCAAAAAATTTCATAATTAAATCCACTTTTAAAATTTGTAACTATTTTAGGTTGTTTTTCACCAGACATATCATATAATAGTAATTGATATTCACCATTAACATCACTCCAACAAGCTATAAAATTACTATCTGGAGACCAAGATGGTCTACGTTCTGCACTTCCTGAAGTGGCAGAAATATTTGCTACATATCCTTCTGAAGCTGGTAAATTAAATAACTCTCCCCTTGCTTGTACAACAACCCTATTTCCATCAGGAGAAATTGTTGCACTTTGCATATAAGAAGCAACATTTTTTTGTTGTGTCATAAGTTCCTTTCTATCTGAAACAATACTAATATTTACTTCTTCTGTAGTACCCAATTCTAAATTATAAATGTATAATTTTCCACCCGCTTCAAAAATAATATCATTAGCGCCTTTTTCTGGAAAAGTAATATCAAAGTCCTTAAAACTTGTTAATTGTGTATTTTTTTTAGTGGATAAATTATACTTCCATAAGTTATTTCTTTTATTAGGACCATTATCAGACATATAATATATTGCATCACCGTGCCACATTGGTAACTCATCATTTGCTGTATTATTGGTTATATTTTCTGTATTATAGGTGCTAAGATCGAAAATAGAAATATCGGGAGCTGTTCCTCCTCGATATCTTTTCCAATTTCTATTTACTCTAGACCTATCTGTATAAGCTACTTTTAACCCATCTGGTGAAAATGAAGCATATTCTCCATATGGTATTGGTAATTTTGTTGGTGTTCCTCCAGTTGCAGGAATGGTATAAAACTGATTGTATCGTTGACGACCACTTTCTCTTGAAGACGCAAACAACACTGATTTTCCATCGGGTGTCCAACCTAAAACTCTATCGAACATACCATGATACGTGAGTCGGATTGGTATGCCTCCTGTTGTATTTATAAGATACACATCACTATTTCCATGATAATTAGCTGTAAAGGCAATCTTAGTTCCATCAGGAGAAAACCGAGGATAACTTTCAGAACCTTCAGGTGAGCTTAGTCTATATGCATTCCCTCCAGATTTTGATGCAATCCAAACATCATCACCATAAACAAATGTAATTTGTGTTTCAGATACATCTGGATATTGCATTAAACTTCCACTAATTTGAGCGTTTATAGATCCATAAATAAAAATGAACACTAAAACTGAATAAAAATTTTTCATAATTTTGGTTTGAGTTATGTATATTGTTGTTATCTAAAAAATTTAGCTTTATAAAACTTATTACTGAATCCATTATATAGATTATATCTATTTTGAATGAATGCTAAATTTATGAAAATTGCCTGTATAATTATCTTAATTTATGACATGATTGTAATTTTCTGATAACTAATGTAATATAAATGTTTTGATATTCATAATCTGAGCATAATTGCAACAAAAGATACTCTAATTAATATGCTATTTCTTAATTTTAACCATATCATTTCCATAAATTACATTAAGTTTATGCCGTTTTTAATGGTTTTATAAATTACAATTCTCAAGATTTTATTATTCATCTAATCTTTTGTACTTTTGCAATCCAAAAAAAAGAAAATGATTTTACCAATTATAGCTTATGGCGATCCTGTTTTAAGAAAAGTAGGTGTCGATATCGATAAAGACTATCCAGATTTAGATATTCTTATTGAAAATATGAAAGAAACAATGGTGAATGCTAGCGGTGTAGGTTTGGCAGCACCACAAATTGGAAAAGCTATTAGATTATTTATAATAAATGCAACTCCTTTTAGTGAAGACGACGAATTGGAAGAAGAAGAACGTACGTTTTTAGCAACGTTCGATAAAGTGTTTATTAACGCTAAAATTTTAAAAGAAGAAGGCGATGAATGGGCTTTTAATGAAGGCTGCTTAAGTATTCCAGATATTAATGAAGATGTTTTTAGACAAGAAAAAATTACCGTTGAATATTTAGATGAAAATTTTGAAAAACATACCGAAGTATTTGACGGACTAGCAGCAAGAGTTTTTCAACACGAATACGATCATATTGAAGGAATTCTATTTACTGATAAAATTTCCTCATTAAAAAAACGATTGATAAAAAAGAAATTAGAAAACATTTCAAAAGGGAAAATCAATCCAAAATATAGAATGAAATTTCCCCTATTAAAAAGATAAAACCTCCCATAACCTACAAAGGGATATCAAAAATTAAAAAAAAACTTAAATGCTTAGGCGTTTAAACAACTAAATAACAATAAAATAAATGGAATTAAAAGACATTGTATCTGTAAACGGTAAACCAGGTTTGTACGAAATTAAAGCACAATCTAAAGGTGGAATTATTGTAGAATCTTTATTAGATGGTAAAAAGTTTCCAGTTACTGTTACACATAATATTAGTGCCTTAAACGAAATTGCTATTTATACCTATGAAGAAGAAGTTCCGCTTCGTATTATCTTAAAAAGTATTGGCGAAAAAGAAGCAGGTAAAGAAGCTATTAGTCATAAAGAAAGTGGTAAAGTTTTAACTTCCTATTTTAGAGAAGTTTTACCAAATTTTGACGAAGAACGTGTATATACTTCAAACATAAAAAAAGTATTACAGTGGTATAATTTATTAGCTTCAAAAAATTTCGACTTTGCTGCAATAAAAGAAGAGGAAGAAGAAATTGAAGAAGTATAAATTATGAACTCCCGAGAACAGCAACTTAAAGCATTTGGTCGATTGTTAGATATTATGGACGAGTTGCGTTTAAAATGTCCTTGGGATAAAAAGCAAACTTTTCAATCGCTTCGTCATTTAACCATTGAAGAAACCTATGAATTAGGCGATGCCATTCTTAATAACGATTTACAAGAAATCAAAAAAGAATTAGGCGACGTATTGCTTCATATCGTTTTTTATGCAAAAATTGGTTCGGAAACAGACACTTTTGATATTGCAGATGTTGCCAATTCAATTTCAGAAAAATTGATTTATAGACATCCACATATTTATGGAGATGTTACAGTAAAAGACGAAGAAGAAGTAAAACAAAACTGGGAACAGCTAAAGCTAAAAGAAGGCAAAAAATCTGTTTTAGAAGGCGTTCCCAAATCGTTACCAGCTATGGTAAAAGCTAACAGAATACAAGACAAGGTTGCTGGTGTTGGCTTTGATTGGGAAAAACCCGAACAAGTTTGGGAAAAAGTACAAGAAGAATTGAATGAATTAAATGCAGAAATTAAAAAAGGAAATACCGCTAATATTGAAGCTGAATTTGGCGATGTATTATTTTCTATGATTAACTATGCGCGTTTTATTAAAGTAAATCCAGAAAATGCCTTAGAGCGTACCAATAAAAAATTTATTAATCGATTTCAGTACTTAGAAACAGCAGCTAAAAAAATTGACAAATCGCTTCACGATATGTCTTTAGAGGAAATGGATGTTTTTTGGAATGAAGCAAAACAATTTTATAGTTAAATAAAAAATTAGTTATATTAGTATAGTTAAAACTTCAACTATGCACATAGAAGCGAAAAGTCCGGAAACGTACATTGCAAAAATTCCTGAAGAAAGAATACCCTATTTTAAAAAACTAAGAAAAACTATCTTAGAAAATATACCAAACGGATTTGAAGAACAAATGAGTTATGGAATGATTGGTTATGTAGTTCCAAAAAGCCTGTATCCAGGTGGTTACCATTGTAATACAGATTTGCCATTACCTTTTGTTAATATTGCTTCTCAAAAAAACTTTATAGCCTTATATCATTCTGGAATCTATGCAAATCCAGAACTACATGGTTGGTTTATAAACGAATATCCTAAACATTCTAAAAGAAAATTAGATATGGGTAAAAGCTGTATTCGCTTTAAAAATGCCGCAGAAATCCCTTTTGAATTAATAGCTGAATTAATGCAAAAAATAACACCAAAACAATGGATTGCATTGTATGAAAAAAACATAAAACGTTAAATGGAAAAAATACTTATAATTACTGGAGGAAGCAAAGGCTTAGGTTTAGGCTTGGCAAAAGAATATCACAATAATGGCTATCGTATAATCTCAATTTCTAGAAGTACTATTAAAAAATTGTATGCCGTTGAACAATACCAATGCGATTTAAGCAACACCGAAACAATTGAAAATGTAGTAACCGAAATTTTTTCTCATTTAGATAAAAACACCACTAAAGTATTAACTTTAATAAATAATGCAGGAGATTTAGGCACTGTAGATACAATCGAAAACATAACCCCAAAGGAAATTGACTACACTATAAGTGTAAATTTAATAGCACCATTAATTTTAAGTTCATTATTCATAAAATTATCAAAAGGCTGGGAATGCAAAAAGAAAATTATAAATATTTCATCTGGTGCAGCAATAAACCCTTACGAAAGTTGGTCGTTGTACTGCGCTTCAAAAGCTGGTGTTGATATGATGACGAAAGTGCTTTCAAAAGAACAAAAGAGAATAAAAAAAGGTGTAAAAATAATTTCAATTTACCCTGGAATTGTAGATACAGATATGCAAGAAAAGGTAAGAACTACTCCCAAAGAAAAATTTAAATCGGTACAACGTTTTATCGACTTTTATGAACACGGCGATTTATTTTCTCCAGAACAAGTTGCTCAAAAAATTTACCAACTTGAAATTGCAGGTAAATTAAAAAATGGTCGCATATTAGATGTTCGAAATGAATAAAAGTAACGTTATTAGCTACAGAATAGATTTTAAACATCTAAAATACAACAACCTATGTAAATTTAAACAAAGATAGCTACTTTACAGAAATTTCATCTACAAAAACCCAAGCAGCACCTTTTCTAATATGCCATTCTGGGAGTTCTCCCCTATTTTTAGCACTAATTTTTATAAAACCTACTTGTTCTTTTTTGAATTCCACTTCAATTTTTTTAATAATTGGATCTCTTTTTTTAGTAGTTTCTAGAGTTTCATTTAAAACAGTTTTATAATTTTTACCATCTTTAGAAATTTCAACAATTACTTCTGTAGGTAACATAACAGATGTTGCCGCAATATGTTGAAAGAAATTTAACGAAATATACGTCAGTTCACTTACACTTCCGAGGTCTATAATAACATCAAAATCTTTTTGTTCAAATCCTTGCCAATTTGTATCATCTCCACGAGAGGCTGCAAATTTACTGTTAAACAGCGCTTTTTCGCCACCGCCACTATAGCCTTCATTATACGCATTTTTATAAATTACTTTACATTGGTCACTAAAACTTGTAGAAAACATCTTTTTTAATGGATAACCAACAGGTTTTTCGTTTCTAAAACAACGCGCATTCAAATTAATAGGTATTGTATAATAAATAGCAGTTGTATATAACGTTGAATTTATTGTTGGTGTTGAACCGTCTAAGGTATATCTAATATCATATCTGTCTATTTCATTTTTTAATGAAAGGTTAAACTCTTTTGTTTCCTTATTATAAACTACATTGTAATCTGGAGTCAACGCACTTGCAGCGTAATTATATCCTTGCGCTGTTAACCTATCAAAATGAAAGTCTAATTTATCTATAAAATACTCCTTATTTTTTTGTTCAGTACGTGTCCATAATGCTTCTGAAATTGCCGATAAACGAGGTAATAACATATATTCAATATGTTGTAGAGTTTTAATTTGTTCTGTCCATAAATTTGCTTGTCCACCTAAAATATGATGCTTTTTATCTTCTGAAATTTCTTCAGGAACAGGATTAAAATCGTACACACTTAACAAATTATTATATCCTCCCCACGATGGTGGTTCAAACTCACTTTTCCCCTGACTATGATCAAAATAACAAGGTGATCCAGGAGACATAACAACATCATGACCCGCATTTGCAGCTTCAATTCCTCCTTCTACACCTCTCCAAGACATTACAGTTGCTCTTTCTGGTAGGCCGCCTTCTAAAATCTCATCCCAGCCAATTAGTTTTTTACCTTTAGAATCTATAAAAACCTCCATACGTTTTACAAAATAACTTTGTAACTCTTCGGCAGTTTTTAAGTCTTCAGTTTGCATTCTTTTTTGGCATTTTTTGCATTGTAACCAAGCTTCTTTACCAACTTCATCTCCTCCAATATGAATATATTTATAAGGAAACAACTCCACTACTTCAGCAATAATATTTTGTAAAAACTCGAAAGAGCTATCGTTTCCAGCGCAATAAACACCTGAATTTTCAGCTCCAACACACGTAAACTCTGGGTAACATTGTAAAGCAGCTTCAGAATGTCCGGGCATTTCAATTTCTGGAATCACATCTATATACCTTTCTGTTGCATAAGCAACCAACTCTTTAATTTCATCTTTTGTATAAAAACCACCATAAACCTCTCCTTCACCATTTTTAGAAGTAATTTCAAAATCTTCCCAAGGTTTTTTATCCTCTTTCACTTTTCGCCAAGCACCTTTATTTGTCAATTCTGGATACGCATCAATCTGAATTCTCCATCCAATTCCATCTACCAAATGCCAATGAAATTTGTTCATTTTATGCATAGCTAAAATATCTATAACTTTTTTAACAGAATCTAATGGTTGAAAATGTCTAGATACATCTAACATTGTTCCACGCCATTTAAATTGAGGCGCATCATTAATTTCAACAAAATTTAAAATTGGTTTTGTAATTATAGTTTTAGGTGTTAAAAGTTGCTTTAAACTTTGAAAACCATAAAAAACTCCTTGATACGAGCCTGCTTTAATTTCAATTCCTTTTTTTGAAATTGATAAATTATAAGCTCCTTCTTCTTGTTTTTCTTTTGATTTTAAAAGAAAAATTGCATTTTCTTGTACTTCTGAAGTTACCGCTAGTTCTAACTTAAAATTAGTTTTTAAAAATGTATTTAATTGATTTGAAATACGCTTTAAATCATCAGAATCATCAATTACAATTACAGTTTTGGCAGTAATTTGAAACTGTCCTTGCAGGTAATTTATACTGTTCGGCTGTGGAATAATTCCTGTGTTTACTATTGCTTTTTTTTCACAAGAAAACAATAGTATTGCTACTAAAACAAGTACTGATTTTAAATTTTTCATTTTTAAACTAATTAATTTACTTGATGTGACTTCTACTTAAAACTAGTTCTCGATACAATTATTCATACCTCAAAATCACCATTATTTACATATTTTATTAACTATCTAAGAATCAACCCACTAGGTTTTACTCTTGATTTATTTTTCATATCAAAGGAGATAGATATCTATTTGTAAGCTTGTTATAGATTTCTCCCTACGCAGGAATGACAGACCTAATTACTATAATTTATTTCTTAGTAAGCCCTTTAGCTTTTAAATAATTATCTAAATTTTGTTGCGTTAATTCATCACTATCACCATATTTAGCTCTTAAATCAATAAGTTTTTGGTGCATATCTTTTTGAACAGCTGCATAGTCTGGATTGTTGTAAAGGTTATTCATTTCAGAAGGATCTTTCTCTAAATCGTATAATTCCCAAGTATCAATATCATAATAAAAATGAATTAATTTGTATTGTTTTGTTCTAATACCATAATGACGTTTTACGTGATGTTCTCCTGGAAATTCGTAATAGGTATAATAAATAGCATCTCTCCACTCACTAGCTTCACCATTTACTAATTTTCTAAAAGATTCTCCCTGAATATCTTTAGGAATTTCAACACCTGCATAATCTAAAAAAGTAGGTGCAAAATCCAAATTCTGAACCAATTCATCAATAACAGTTCCCGGTTTAATTTCTTTTGGATACTTCATTAGAATTGGCGTTCTAAAAGATTCCTCGTACATAAAACGCTTATCAAACCAACCGTGTTCCCCTAAATAAAATCCTTGATCTGAAGTATAAACTATAATTGTATTTTCAGTAAGTCCGTTTTCTTCCAAATAATCTAAAATTTCACCAACACCGTCATCTACAGATTGTATGGTACGCAAATAGTCTTGCATGTATCTGTTAAACTTCCATTCAGCTAATTCTTTTCCTTGGTACTTCTTTTCTTTAAAATCGTTTATAATTGGAGTGTAATACGAATCCCAAGCAGCCTTTTGTACAGAATCCATTCTATTGTACTGGTTTTCAAACCATTTTCTATATCCTGTTTTAATTTCACCTTCTTTATCTAACATTTTAAGGTCGTACACAACATCTAAATCTTTATAGATTCCCATTTCATGTTTTGCAGCTGCAGGTCTACCTTTGTAATCATCATAAAAGTTCGCTGGAATTTCAAACTTTTTATCATCAAATAAAGTGAAGTATTTTTCTTCTGGCATCCAGGTCCTATGAGGTGCCTTTTGATGGTATAATAGTAAAAAAGGAGCATCGGCCTTCCTTTTGTTTTGAAGCCAATCTAAAGCAATATCTGTAGTTACACTGGTAACATAACCTTGGTACTGTTTTTTTACACCATTTTCAATAAAATCTGGATTGTAGTAATCTCCTTGTCCAGGTAATACATTAGAATAATCAAATCCTTGTGGCAATCCGTGTAAATGAATTTTACCTACCATAGCCGTTTGGTAACCCGAATTTTGTAATTGTTTAGCAAAATTATCTTGATTCCAATTAAACGGTAAAATATTGTCAACTTTTCCGTTGATATGACTGTGTTTACCCGTAAGCATTACAGCTCTACTTGGAGCACAAATTGAGTTGGTAACATAGCCTCCATTAAAAATAACACCTTCTGTTGCAATTCTATCAATATTTGGAGTATTATTAAGACCGTGACCATATGCGCTAATTGCTTGATACGCGTGATCATCACTCATTATAAAAACAATGTTTGGTTGCTTTGAAGTTTTTATAGTTGTTTTAGTATTATTTTTGCAACTTATTAGACTAACTAGCAATATACAAGTTAAAATAAAAGTAATAGGTTGTGATTTCATATTTAATTATATTTTTTTAAACTATTTTTAAGAATTAATTGGTGCCTTTTTATGTAAACATAATAAGCAGTAAATTTAATTAAAAATAGCTAATTTATAATTGTATTTATAACATTTAATTTGAGTTTTACATATGGTTTTATTTCGTTTGAAAATAGTTATAACTTATAGTATCTGCATTTGAACCCCACTCAGTAACCTCATGGAAACGACACAACAAGAAATATCTTTTATATAACAAACCCATTATTACAATTTCAGACTTATGAAACAGTAATAATGGGTTTGAAACTTAATTATTAACTCAAATAAATAATTAATATATTACCATCCAGGGTTTTGAGTAAGTGTACCATTACTTAAAACCAGTTGTTCTGTTGGTATTGGACTTAAATAATCTCTTTCAGGATTAAATCCAAAACCAGACGGAATTGTATTTTTATAAGGATCAATATATCCATTTTCATCAACAAGAATTGTAGGTCCAATTAAGTCATTAAATTCAGTTTCTAAATCACTTCCAACAATTTTAAAACCTTTTAATCTTTTGCCTACAAACTGGCTATGCGCTCTCCATCTTAACAAATCGTCTAGTCTTTTACCTTCTAAAGCTAATTCAACTCTACGTTCACGTCTAATTTCATTTATTAAATCGCTTAATTCTGGAAATGCTTTATTTGGGTCTGAAACTATTGAACCAATTACCATTGCTGGCATTCCAGCTCTTGTTCTTAAAAGATTGATAGATTTATCAAGATCTGCTTGAGATAAAGTTCCTAATTCAGCCTTAGCTTCAGCATAGTTTAATAATACTTCAGCATACCTATAGATAATTGACCCCATTTCACATTCTTCACGTTCTGATGGATCCGTAGTTCCACCTTTATAAATTTGGAAACCTGTTGTACAAATAACTTCATTATTATCACGGAATGTAGGAAACTCAAAAATCTCATCATTTATCCCTCCATTATCAGTAATCATATTACCTGGTTCACAAATAAGTTGCGATAATCTTGGATCTCTATCAGATGTAATAGTTCCTAAACTTTTTTCAAGTTCTGGAGTATACAGAGGACTAACGGCTATTGGTTGACCGTCTGTACATAAATAACTATCTACTAAAGACTTTGTGACACCAGTACCAGAGCCATTTCTAGGAATATAATGACCAACTCTGTGACTTACGCCATCTAACTTATCATACTTCTTCCAAAGCATTACCTCGCTTAAACCTGCATAATCTTGTTGGATAAATAAATTTCTATAATCTTCATTTACATTTCCTGTACTATAAAGTGTATAGTTACCTTCAGAAATTAAAGTGTTTGAAGCTTCTGCTGCTAATTGTAAGTACTTTTGACTATTATTAGTTTCAGCTGCAAACGCAGTTCCTGCATGGTATTTTTCCCATGTTCCTTCATATAAACAAATATTTGATTTTAAAGCTAAAGCAATTCCTCTATGAACTCTAAAATTTTCTGCACTATTTCTAGGCTTTAAGTTAGCAATGGCTAAATCTAAATCTGCAATAATTTTATCAACTACTTCATTTCTTGGTAACCTTTCTGAGTATAACTCTTCAGAATCTGTTCCTAAAGTTTTGTCTATATAAGGAAGATCTCCAAATCTTTTTACAAGATTAAAATAGATCATAGCTCTAAAGAAATAAGCTTCACCATTAAAGTGTTTAATATCTTCTTCACTACCTTCAATATCTGAATTATTTTCTAGATAGAAATTAATTGCACGAACTGATCCCCAATCCCAGCCACCGCCAGTATTAGGTACTGTTGTATTATTACCTACAAATCTTTCGTTAATCCAAAAACTTGCAAGGTTATCGCTATTGTTATCTGTTTCAAATGTACCACCGCTCCATCCATTATGAACTGGAAAAGAGGTATAAAACTGGTTTAAATATAACTTTAAGTCGTTAGGCGATTTCCAATAATCCTGTGGAGAAATTTCATCCTGAGGGAATCTATCTAAAAAATCTTCGTCGCAAGAAATTGAAACAACCGTCAACAAAAGCAACATTATAAATATATATTTTTTCATTTCTTAATTGTTTTTAAAATTGAACATTCATTCCTATTGCAAGTACCTTCTGCAATGGGTAAATTTTACCACTTCCCCAATAACCACCTGTAGTTTCTGGATCAAACATGTCTGCCATTTTTGTAAATGTTAGCACATTTTCTCCTGATACAAATACTCTTAATTTACTAAGGTTTAGAGTTTCTAAAATAGTTTTTGGGAATGTATAACCTAAACTAATATTTTTTAACCTTAGGTATGCAGCATTTTGTAAGTACCTTGTTTGAGTTTCTTGATTTCTCCAAGAAGATCTAAATGAAGGACGTGCATAATAAGCATCTGTATTCGTTTCTGACCAATAATCTAAATGATCTACAAAACCTGCAGATTGCCATAAGTTACCTTGAACACCAAACATATAAGGACCTCCAATATATAAATCTCTTTTTCCAATACCTTGCCATATCATAGCTAAATCTATACCTTTATAGCTTGCATTCATATTTAAACCAAATTGATATTGAGGTGTTGAGTTACCTATAATTTTTCTATCTCCAGGATTGTCTGTAGTTGAATCACCCCAGTCAATATGACCATCATCATTTATATCTTTATACTGAACATCTCCAGGAAACCATACACCACCGTACATTGTAGATTGGTCTGCGCCATTATCTATTTCTTCTTGGTTTTGATATAAGCCAACTGTTTCAAATCCCCAAATTTCACCAATAGTTTGACCTTCTCTATAGGTATTTAATAAATTATTTGGGTTTTTATATTCTAATACTGTTGTTTTGGCATTTGAAATATTAAAACTTGCTCCGTATTTAAAATCATTTATTTCATCGTTCCATTTAACTACTAAACCAAAACCTTTCGTTTCTAAAGATGCATTATTAGATAAAGGGGCTCCAGTACCTAATAAACCTGGATATTTTTCAGCTGGTCCAAACATATCATCAGTTTGTCTTGTAAAGACATCTAAACTTGCAGATAATCTACTATTCATTGCTGAAACATCTACACCAAAGTTTGTAGTTGAAACTTTTTCCCAAGTAATATCGGAACTAATTAAACCTGGCGTTGTGGTATAGTTAGGTCTTCCAGAATCGGTTACCCACCATAAGTTGGTATTAACTGGCATTCTTGGTACGTACAAGTAATTTGAAACATTTTGATTTCCTAAATTTCCATAAGAAAATCTAAGTTTTAACATTCCAATTTGGTCTACATTCCAAAAATCTTCTTTGGCTAAATTATAACCTGCAGAAACTGAAGGGAAAAATGCCCATCTATCATCTCTAGCAAATTTTGATGAAGCATCATAACGACCATTGAACTCAATTAAGTATTTTCCTTGATAATCATAAGATAAACGTCCAAAATAACCTCTAGTTGCATAATGTCCAACTCCATCATCTGTTTGGTCGTCTCCAACTGCTGTACTAATTGAAGGGACATTATCTGTAATTAAATCGTTTCTTTTTCCCCATAAATTTGTATACTTATCTTCTTCTTGCTGAAAACCTACAACTCCACTAAAATTATGTGTTTCATTGTTTAATGATTTATTGTAAGAAATAACTAAATTAGGAGATAAATAGGTGCTTTTACTTGCATACTTGCTTACATCATTCCAACTTCTATTTATAATTTCGTTTCCTGCAGGCCCTGTTGTTGAAACCTTTGCATTGTGGTTGCTATAGATATATTGTGTATTTCTATAAAGCAATGTTGCAGTAACTTTTAAATCTTTTATTGGTTCGAAAATGAAATTTAAATTTGTATTAGTTGTTTCATTATCATCATTATAACGTCCACCATCCATAACAAAAGGAATCTCAGAACCATCTGAATAACTACCGTTTGGCATAATTATACCATTAACTGGCCATCTTCTAGCAATATTGTGTAAGTATAAACCTCTATCATAACTTGGTCTTTCAATTGAAGTTTTTGATAACCTAATATTAGCATTCATTGAAAACCAATCATTTACTTCTGTATCAATCTTAGAATTTAACGTATAACGCTGGTATTCGTCATCTCCATATTCCATAATACCATCTTGGTCGAAGAAAGATCCTGAAAGAAAATATTTTACTTTATTTTGTTTTCCTGATAAACTAATATTGTGTTGTTGTCTTGCAACTACATCTTTGTACATAGCATCAAACCAATCTGTATTCGCATTTGAACCCGTATATTGTTGGTATCTATCTCCTGATGCATTAGGCACCGTATTTGGATTATTTACAGGATCTGCAGCATATGCAATTATTCTAGCCATTACTTCATCAGTAAAAACTTTACCACTACCACCATTTGTTGCTGATAAATTAAAGAAATTGGCAAAATCTACCGAATTCATCATTTCCGGTAATTTTAATGGAGAGGCAAAAATAAAGTTATTAGAATATGTAACATTTACACCATCTGTAGCACTTCCGCTTTTAGTTGTAATAAGTATTACTCCAAAAGCAGCCTTAGAACCATAAATTGCTGTTGATGCAGCATCTTTTAATACAGAAATATTTGCAATATCTTCTGGGTTGATATTGTTAATTTCATTAGGGTTATCTAAAGGCATTCCATCAACAATTACATAAGGACTGTCGTTTCCAGATAAAGAACCTACACCACGTATACTAATTGCCATGTTTGCACCAGGTTCTCCACCAGAGTTACCAACACTTAATAGCATATTAGGCACTGCTCCTTGAATTGCATTCATTACGTTAGAAACAGGTCTTGATTCAATTTGTTCTGCAGAAACAGTACTTACAGCTCCTGTTAAGTTTACTTTTTTCTGTGTTCCATAACCTACAATAACAACCTCTTCTAATGCCGAAGAATCATCGTCTAAAGAAACGTTTATGGTATTTGAATTAGCAACAGAAACTTTTTTGGTTTTCATACCCATGTAAGAAAACTGTAAAACATCACCCTTTTTAGCTTCTATTGTATAGTTACCATCAAAGTCTGTGTCAGTTCCTTTAGTAGTTCCAACAATCATAATACTTACTCCTGGTAATGGATTACCGCTAGCATCGGATACCACCCCAGTTATTATAACAGTTTGAGTTACATTTATGGGTGAGTTTTTTGTAGTTAAGTTTTGTTTTTCATCAATTGAAATTTCATTCAAATTACTATTTACAGATACATTTATTGAAGTTGTTTTAGAATGTACTGTAGTTGCCGTAATCTGAAAAATTGAAAAAAGCAGTATAAATACTGATATTTTCATTTTTAGTTTTTTAATTTCCATGTTTTGTAAAAATTAAGGTTTGTACTTGAGTTAGTTAATTTTGATTTGATTTTTGAGAAATAGTTAACTATTTCTTTTAAGTAGAATTTTACATAGGCGTGCTTTTTAAAGAAAGGTTATTATTTGAGTTTGAATTAATTATTGATTTTACTTGTATCACTTCAAATTTTATGATTTTAGTTCTACAGTAAGTTTTTAAACATTTCAACTGAATGTTGAAAAAAGATTTAAGCTTCACATTAAATAACATCCATTTTTTGTAAAATATTGCTTGTTCACTTAGTAGTGAATTATATTCTTTTTGAATTAAAAAATGTTGTCTATTGACTGGCATTTTACACAAAATATTAGATTGTAAATCAATTTGTTTATATGTATGACGTAAAACTAAATAAAAACTATTGAATTTTAACTGTATTTTTAACATTTATTTAATTTATTTTTTTTAACTAAAAGTTAAAATACAATCCACATGAATTAACGAAACAAAAAAAATAAATTTAAAATATTGTCTATTAATACATTATAACACTACATCAAGAAAGTAAGATGAAAAAAAACAATAAAAATACAACCAATATTTGTTAATTTTTATAACAAAAAATGATATTTATTAGTAAAAAGGAGCATTAAAAACAGGTTAAACACGGAAAATACAACTGTTTTTTGAGTAAAAAAACGAATAAGTATACTTAAAACTTAACTAGTTATATGTATTTCTTACGTTTAATTTTATTAAAACTAAAAAACACAACTTAATTTTAAAATACAAAATAATATATTTTATAAAACAACTAATTTAGTTTAAATTATAAATCGAAAAAACAATAGAAATTTGGTCTATCTAAAAAAAAAATTGCAATAATACATGAAGTAACCTAACCATAATATAGACTGGATTGTTAATAAAAAATATTAAATCTTCTATATTTGAACTAATTTCAACTATTAATAAACCTATTATTTAGAAATAAATACTATTCCGAAAACCTAAATTGTTTAATTGGAGACGGTACACTTTCCGTTTCAAAGATTTTTAATGCATTTTTAATTATTTCTGGATTTTGTGTAGCAATATCATTATTTTCTTCAGGGTCTATGGTTAAATCATAAACTTCAAAAGGTAGAAATTCTTTGTCTTTAACTTTTCGTAATACTTTCCATTTACCATTAATTATGGTTGCTTGAGCCGATTTAGAACCATGAAATTCCCAATATAAAAACTCGTGTGTTGCTTGTGGTTTATTTAGCAAAGTTGGTAAAAATGAAATTCCGTCAATATCTTGCGGTATTTTTGCATTTGTTAATTCTGCAAAGGTTGGCAAAACATCCCAAAAAGCTGAAACATGGTTACTTGTAGTTCCTTTTTTAATTTTAGATGGCCAACTTGCAATCATAGGAACTCTTATTCCTCCTTCATACAAATCGCGTTTATATCCTCTAAATTTACCGTTACTATTAAAATATTCTGGATCTGCGCCACCTTCCTTATGTGGTCCATTATCTGATGTAAAAATAATGATGGTGTTTTCAGCTAAACCAAGTGCTTCTAATTTTGCAACAATTTCTCCAACTTGTTCATCTAATAAATACACCATGGCTGCAAATGCTGCGTGTGCTTCTGGCTGACTTCCATAAGATCCATTCTTATAGCCTGCACAATCTTCATCGCAACCTTTATAATTTTTTTCTGGCTCTACAGAACCTCTAAATTTTTCCAAATATTTTTCTGGCACTTTTAATTCTGCATGTGGAATAATGCTAGCCACATAAGCAAAAAATGGTGTATTTTTATTATCTTCAATAAATTTTAGTGTTTCTTCATGTATTTTTATTGGAGCATACACATTTTCTTGGGTTCCAGTATTTCCTTCCAAAATAACTTTTTCTTCATTATCCCATAAATGATACGGATAATAATTATGCCCTAAACGCTGACAGTTAAAACCATAAAAAGTATCAAACCCTTGCTTGTTAGGCGCTCCTTCAGAACCTGGATATCCTAAACCCCATTTCCCAAAAACACCTGTTGTATATCCTTGTTTTTGAAGTACTTCTGCTACTGTTACCACTTCATCGGCAATTGGATGTTGGCCTTCTGGATTAATTTCTTTATTTCCTCTAATTGGTGTATGTCCAGTATGTTGCCCAGTCATTAAGGTACTTCTAGAAGGTGCACAAACTGTTGATCCAGAATAATGTTGGGTAAAAAGCATTCCTTCTGAAGCTAACTTATCAATATTAGGTGTTTTAAATTTTTCTTGACCGTAAACACTTAAATCACCGTAACCTAAATCATCTGCCAAAATGTAAATAATGTTTGGTTGCGTTTGATTTTTTGCAATTTCTTGGTTTGTATTAGTTTCTTTACAACTGTATAAAAATTGAAAACAAACTAAAAGAATTATATAAGAAAAAAAGCTGTTTTTATATTGAAATTGGAATCTATTTTGTAATCTCATCTCCTAATTGTTTAATTTTAAATTTATCTAATTCAGCTGGTGTATGTTCATTTTTCATGATAGCTTCAATTTTAGATACAATTTCAGGATATTTTAATGCTACATCTGTAGTTTCTTTTAAATCGGTTTTTAAATTGTACAATTCAATAGTCATATTTCCGTTGAAAATATTTTTACGAACCCCTTTCCAATCTCCCATTCTAACAGCCTGTTGTCCTTGATAACTTGGAAATTCCCAATATAAAAATTCGTGATTTTGTTGATTTTCGTTTCCTAATAACGTTGGTAAAAAACTAATACCATCAATATCTTCAGGAACTTTTTCATTTATCAACTCACCTAAAGTTGGCATTACATCCCAAAAAGCGGAAATATGATTTGTTTTGCTTCCTGCTTTTATTTTTCCAGGCCAACTCGCAATCATAGGTACTCTTATGCCTCCTTCATAAGTAAAGCCTTTAGTCTTACCATAGGCATTATTAAAAGGTTTTGCACTATTAAAATATTCAGCATCTACACCTCCTGTATAAGTTGGTCCATTATCACTCGTAAATACAATAATGGTATTTTCATACAAGTCTAATTCTTTTAACTTTTGCACAATTTCACCAACTTGATCGTCTAAATAAGTTATCATTCCGGCATAAGTAGCATTTGGATACCTATTTGGAAAATAACCTTTATCGCCTAAATAAGGAGGTTCATCGCCAAATAATTTTACATATTTTTCTACATACTCATGTGGTACTTGAAGTGGTAAATGAGGCAACGGAGAAGCGTAATACATAAAAAACGGTTGTTCTTTGTTAGTTTCAATAAAATTTAATACCTCTGTTTGCATTTTTGCAGGCGCATAATCTTGTTGCTCAAATTTACTATAACTAGCAAGGTCCATTGGATCTGCACCTTTATCTAATTTTACAGTTGGTGCGATTAACTCATTATTAAGCCATTCTTTTTGATTATTTTTCCATAAATGCTTTGGATATAATTGATGCGCTTGTCGTTGACAGTTATAACCATAAAAAAAGTCAAAGCCACTTTTGTTTGGAATTCCTTCCGTTAGCGGAGCACCTAAGCCCCACTTACCAACAATTGCTGTTTTATAGCCTGCTTTTTGCATTACTTTTCCTATTGTTTCTGTAGAGTTTAATATTGGACGCTGCCCTTCTAAATTAGGATCATTAACAGCGGCTTCAAAATTCCAAACATCTCCTCTTTCAGCCCATTCATCGTTTCCTCTAATTCTTGCGTGACCAGAATGTTTGCCTGTCATTAACATATATCTTGACGGAGCACAAACTGGAGCTCCTGAATAATGCTGTGTAAATAACATTCCATTAGATGCTAAAGCATCAATATTTGGGGTCTGTATTTTTTCTTGTCCATATGCACCGAGTTCACCATAACCCAAATCATCTGCCAAAATGTATATTACATTTGGTTTTGTTGAAGTAATAGCAGTAGTATCTTTACTTGCTTCTTTACAATTGCTAAAATGTAAAACTAGGATTAATAATAAAATTACTTTTTTTAACTTTCTTATCATGTCTTGAAAATTTAATTGTAAAACTACTAATTTATTTAATAAATGTACTACATACAATTATTAATATTTTATATTTAAATCGTTAGTTCTAATTTCAATTAATTTCTTTTCTAATTTTCGCTTCATTTTATCTACTACCTTTTTATATTTAGGATTACCAGAAAGGTTAGTAAATTGTTGTGGATCTTTTTCCATATCAAATAATTCTATTCCAGAAGCTGCATCTTCATCATATTGAATATAAGCCCATTTTTTTGTTCGTAATAAAAATGTTCTTCCTCCCTGACTTACAGAAAATGCCATTTTTCTAACTCTTTTCTTTGACTTTTTTAATATTGGATTTAAATTTTTTCCTTGTAAATGTTTAGAATATTGAAGATTTGCTAACGATGCTAAAGTTGGATATAAATCCAATAATTCCGTAAAAGAATTACAAACGGATGGTTCTTTTCCCGGCACTTTAATTATCATTGGAACTCTAACAGACTCTTCATGTAAACTAACTTTCATCCAAAAATCGTGTTCTCCCAAATGAAAACCGTGATCTGATGTAAAAACAACAATAGTATTATCCTCCAATCCTTCTTCTTTTAAGGTTTTCAGCACCTTTCCAACCTGAGCATCCATATAAGAAACGCTTGCATAATAAGCGGCAATAGCCTTTTTTTCTTGCTCTAAATTCATTTGTGCATTTTTACTGGTAACGTAATTAATACCTCTTTCTGGAATGTCATCCCAATCTCCTTTTATTTTTTTAGGAACTTCAATTTTTTCAAAAGGATATGATTTAAAGTATTTTTTTGGAGCTACAAAAGGAACATGAGGTCGCACAAAGCCTACAGCCAAAAAGAAAGGCTCATTTTTGTGTTTTTTAATTAGTTCAATTGCTTTTTCAGCTGTTCTTCCATCAGAGTGTGCTAAATCATCTCCTTCAGCTTTAACTATTGTCATAACATTCCCTCCTTTACGCTCTATTTTCCCATCAGGATTTCCTTGCACTAATTCAGCTTCACCCTCAGCTTTCCATTCTGGTCCTTTACTGTTAAAACGCTCTGTCCAAGAAGCTGCATCATCTTCACCATTTGAACCTGTTTCAATATCTATTGGAACACCCATATGGTAAATTTTACTTACTCTTGCTGTGTAATATCCATTATTTTTAAAAAGTTGAGGCAATGTATTTCTATGTGCACCAATATTTTCTCTTCCACTTACATAACCATATGTTTTAGTTGCGTTTGGATAGTAACCCGTTAATAAGGAGGCTCGTGAAGGTCCACAAACAGGATATTGGCTATACGTTTGTGTAAACCGTGTACCTTCTGAGGCAAGTTTATCAATATTTGGTGTTTTACAAAACTTATTCTCATATGAAGAAACTGCTGTTGCAGTTAAATCGTCTGCAATGATAAATAATATATTAGGCTTACTTGATTTTTGAGCTAGTACATTTTCTGCAATAATTAACACAACTAGTATTGGAATATATTTAATATATTTATTGTGATTGTGATTTAGATTTAATAATTTCATTATTTATTTATTTATTTCAAAAAATTAAGTTCTGAGATCGTGGCTATGTTTTATTTCCAGCCATAGTGTTAACAACTATTTTAACAAATCTAAAGGCTGCCTTGGTATTAAAATAATGTGCCCTTGGAGGAGGATTATTTATTAAATTTCCAAATTCAAAAGTATCAAAATATTCCCAAATAATTCCATTAGAACTAAAATAAATGGTTCCTTTTTTAATCATTCCTAAAGCATTATCTACTTGTTTAAGTAAGATCTTTAAAATTAAATAAACTCTTATTATTTTCAGTATTAATTTAGACAAAGAGCTTCATTTTTCAATCAAATGACAAATTTTAAAGATGATTTCAACAGAACAATTGTTTAAGCTGAATCCAAAATTGTACATTAGTATGTAAACATTGAACCTTCGTCTAAAAATATAGTAAAAACCTAAGTAATTATTTAAATTTAACTGTTTTTTAATTATATAAAATAATTATACATGAAATTTACGAATAACATCTATACTCTTAAAACTTCTATTTTATTTAAAAACTACACATTCTTTTGTTTGTTAGCTTTTATCCTTATAAATCATCATACTATTTTTTCTCAAGAAAAAAAACTCCCAAACATTATATATATTTTAGCAGACGATTTAGGTTATGGAGATATTTCTCACTTAAATAACAATTCTAAAATTATAACACCAAGTATTGATAAACTTGCTTCTGAAGGAATTTCTTTTACAGATGCGCATAGCAATTCTGCAGTTTGTACACCAACACGTTATGGAATTTTAACAGGCAGGTATGCTTGGCGTACTTGGATGAAAAGTGGTGTGCTTTGGAGTTACGACAAACCTTTAATTGCTAAAAATAGAGAAACTGTAGCTTCCATGTTAAAGAAAAATGGATATACAACAGCTTGTATTGGAAAATGGCATTTAGGCTTGGGTTGGCAAAAAAATAAGGACAGCACTATTAACTTTAAAAAACCCATTAAAGAAACCCCAAATGATATTGGTTTTGATGAATTCTACGGCATAACTGCATCTCTAGATATTCCGCCCTATTTTTATATAAAAAACAGAAAAATTACAGCTTCAAAAATTAGCACCATAAATGCTACTACTGGCAAAGGTTTTTGGAGAGAAGGCCCTATTGGAAACGATTTTAAACACGAAGATGTATTGCCACATTTAACCAATAAAGCTATTGAATACATTAACAAACAAAGCAAACGCAAAAAACCTTTCTTTTTATATTTACCACTACCTGCACCTCACACGCCTATTCTACCAACACCCAAATTTAAAGGAAAAAGTAAAGCTGGTGAATATGGAGATTTTGTTTTAATGGTTGATGATGTGGTAAAACAAGTTGAAGAAGCTTTAAAAATTAACGGTATTTCTGAAAACACATTACTAATATTTACAAGCGATAATGGATTTGCTCCTGCTGCAAATACACAAGAACAACTTGCTTTCGGACATACACCTAGCAAAAATTATAGAGGTTATAAGGCGGACATTTATGAAGGCGGACATCGCATTCCTTTTATTGCAAAATGGCCTTCTCAAATAAAAGAAGGGATTAGCTCAAACCAAACCATTTGCTTAACAGATTTAATGGCAACAACTGCAGCTATTACAAAAACTAAATTACAAGCTAATGAAGCTGAAGATAGTTACAATATTTTACCTGTCTTGTTAGATAAAAAACTAAAAGATCCAATTAGAGAAGCAACCATACACCATTCTATTGATGGTGTTTTTGCTATTCGCCAAGGGAAATGGAAATTAATTTTTGGTGCTGGTTCTGGAGGTTGGTCATATCCAACAAAAAAAGAAACACAAAGTTTAAAGTTACCTTTACTTCAGTTGTATAATTTAGAAACTGATGCTTCAGAAACCACAAATGTTGCTGAAAACAATCCGAAAATTGTTGAAAAACTAACTATTTTAATGAAGAAATATATTGATAATGGTAGAAGTACTCCTGGAAAACCTCAAAAAAATGATACAGAGACACTATTTTTACCTAAAAAATTATAATATGATTTTAAATAAAAAAAGATTCTTAAATTTTATTGCAATTATTTTTTGTGTACTAATTAATGCTACAAATCTTTTTGCACAATCACAAAAAAAACCGAACGTAATTATTATTTATACAGACGATCAAGGTGCTGTAGATTTAGGAAGTTATGGAGCAAAGGACATTTATTCTCCAAATATTGATAATTTGGCAAAAAGTGGTACACGGTTTACTCAATCGTATGTTGCTGCACCAGTTTGCGCACCATCAAGAGCCGCACTTTTAACAGGTAAATATCCACAAAATGCAGGTGTTGCAGGAAACACTTCTGCTACACCAGGTTCAAAAGGCTTAGCTGCTTCGCAATATACCATGGCAGAACTATTTAAAGACAATGGTTATACAACTGGGCATATTGGAAAATGGCATCTAGGAATGGATGACGAAAGCAGTCCTAATGCCCAAGGTTTTGATTATTCTTTTGGTCATTTAAGAGGTTGTATTGACAATTATTCGCACTATTTTTATTGGGAAGGCCCTAACGTTCATGACTTGTATGAAAATGGAAAAGAAGTTTTTTATGATGGTGAATATTTTCCAGATTTAGCTTCTGAAAAAGCAATCAATTTTGTTAAAAATCAGAAAGAACAACCATTTTTCATGTTTTATGCTATAAATATGCCACATTACCCATATCAACCTACTAAAAAATGGCGTGATTATTACAAAAACACACCAAAACCAAGAGGTGATTATGCCGCTTTTATTTCAACAATTGATGAACGCATTGGATTTTTAATAGACACACTAGAACAGTTAGGAATACGAGAAAACACCATCATTATATATCAATCTGACAATGGATATTCAACAGAAACACGTGCTTTTAATGGTGGTGGTGATTCTGGACCTTATAGAGGTGCTAAAAGCAGTTTGTTTGAAGGTGGAATTAGGCTTCCAACAATTATAAATTGGAAAAACAAACTTCCACAAAATACTGTTAATAATCAGTTTTTAATGAATATAGATTGGATGCCAACATTGGCAAAATTGTGTAATTTAACCACATCTTTAGACTCAATTGACGGTTTAGATGCCTCTGAAATGATTATAAACCCTACAAATAGTACTCCAAGAACCTCAGCTTTTTGGAAATATGGAAATCAGTGGGTTGTTAGAAAAGGAAATTGGAAACTTATTGGAAATCCTAAAGACACTTCACATAAAGGAACGCTAAATTTTGAAGAAGATGCGTTGTTTTTAAGCGATTTAAGTGTTGATATTTCTGAAATGAAAAACCTTGCTGATACATATCCTGAAATTGTGGAAGAACTTATTGAAACCTATACTTCTTGGGAACACGGCAGTAAAAACGATATTCCAAAAAAAATTCAAACAGTTACCCATATTGGATTAACCGGAGAGATTTCAGCTAAAAGTAAACTACATTCTAATTATAAAAATATTGAAGTTTTATTAGACGGAAAACTAGGCTATGCAGATTATAGCACTGGTCAGTGGATTGGACAAGAAGGTGAAAATTTAGACTTTATTATTGATTTACAATCAAAAAAAGATATTTCAGAAATTAGTTTAAGTTATCTTTCATCATTTGGCAATTGGATTTTTCCTCCAAAAGAATTTGAAGTCAGCTTTTCTGAAAATGGAAAAGAGTTTAGCAACACTACTATTAAAGAAATTGAACTTTCAAAAAAAGAAAATAACACAAACACTGCTTCTCTAAACCTAAATCTAAAAAGTAGATACGTAAAAATTAATATTAAAGGAATTGGAACATGTCCAGATTGGCACACAGGCGCTGGAAACCCTGCGTGGTTTTTTATTGATGAAATTATAATTAAATAAATAAGAATTTAATGAAATTACCAAGAATAGCTTCAATTGATGTTTTAAGAGCAGTCACAATGTTCTTAATGTTATGGGTAAACGATTTTCCTACCTTAACAAATGTTCCTAAATGGTTAAGACACGCAAACTATAATGAAGATTATTTAGGATTTTCAGACATCATTTTTCCGTTGTTTTTATTTATTGTTGGCTTAAGTATTCCTTTAGCAATTGAATACAGAATAAAAATTGGAAAAAGTGTAATTTCAAACTTAAAACATATTACTATTAGAGCTGTATCCTTAATAATAATTGGCATATATATGGTTAATTATGAAACAGGAAATAGTAATAGTATGTTAATTAGCATATCCTATTGGTGCATTTTAATGGCGTTTGCTGTATTCTTAATTTGGATAAACTGGAGCAAGAGTCCGATTCCTTTAAAATGGCATAATTATTTAAAAGGATTTGGGTTTTTATTACTACTTTTTTTAGCAATCATTTATAAAGGAGGAACAGATGGAACCGAGTGGATGACAACTCAATGGTGGGGAATTCTTGGATTAATTGGTTGGGCATATTTTATAAATGCTTTGGTGTATCTTTTTGCAAATAGAAGCTTAAAATTAATGGTTATTTTATTCATAATTTTTAGCTCACTTCAATTACTGCATGCATTTGAAATACTTCCTAAATCAAATTCAATTTTATCAATATTTAACACCATTTATGGAGGTACAATTCCTGCTTTTACAACTGCTGGTATTATTGCTACCTTACTTTATAAAAAGATTGCAAACAAAAATGAGTTTATAATCTTTGGAATCTTTTCACTAATAAGTATCTTTTTTATTGCTTATGGTTTTGCAACAAAACCGTATTGGGGAATTTCTAAGTTACAGGGTACACCAGCTTGGTCTGGAATTAGTATCGGTATTGGATTCTTCTTATTTTATTTGTTCCATTATATTGTAGATGTAAAAGGCAAGGTCAATTGGGCAAAAATAATTGAACCAGCAGGTACCGCAACTCTAACTTGCTATTTAATACCGTACTTCTATTATCCAATACGAGTAATTACAGGTTTTCGATTACCCGATTTTTATAATTCAGGTACTATGGGATTACTCATTTCTTTAATTTATGCGTTATTAGTCGTCTTATTTACTGGATTTTTAGCACGAAAAGGTTTTAAACTTAAATTATGATGAATTCACTAAAAATTTTTCCAAAAAGAATTGAAATACTAACAGTTTTATTTTTATTAATAAGTTATGCTTTTTATTCTCAACAAAAACCCAATATTATTTATATAAATATTGATGATTTAGGTTATACAGATTTAAGTTGTTATGGAAGTACTTTTTATGAAACTCCTAATATTGATAAATTAGCGACAAAAGGAATAAAATTTACCAACGCCTACGCTTCTGCTTCAAATTGCGCACCAAGTAGAGCAAGTTTATTTTCAGGAATGTACAGTCCAAGACATGGTATTTATACAGTTAATAGTTCTGAAAGAGGAAAAAGTGAGCATCGTAAATTAATTCCTACTCCAAACAAAACAATTCTTCATGATAGTATTATTACTATTGCCGAAACACTAAAAAAGATTGGCTACACAACAGCATCAATTGGAAAATGGCATTTGGGAGAAGATCCAAAATCTCAAGGATTTGACATTAATATAGCAGGAACTCATGCTGGGCATCCTACTTCTTATTTCAGCCCTTATAATAATAAGGAATTAAAAAACGGACCAAAAGGTGAATATTTGACCGATAGATTAACAAACGAAGCAATTTCGTTTCTAAATACATATAAAAACACGCCTTTTTTCTTGTATATGACTTACTATACAGTTCATACACCAATACAAGGTAAAAAAGAATTGATTGAAAAATACCAACATAAAAAAGTAACAGAAAACCACAACAACCCAAACTATGCAGCTATGGTTGAAGCAATGGATTTTAATGTTGGCAAAATAATAAATACCCTTGAAAAGTTAAATTTAACAAAAAACACACTTATTATTTTCACATCAGATAATGGAGGACTTCATACGGTTTCAAAACAAACTCCTTTAAAACATGGAAAAGGATCTTATTATGAAGGTGGAACACGTGTACCCTTAATTATTAGTTGGAAAAACAAAATAAAACCAAGACTTACAACTGAAACACCTGTAAATAACATCGATTTTTATCCTACATTTTTAGATATAACAAATATACCTCCTCATAAAAAACAAGTATTGGATGGTATTAGTCTTGCTCCTATTTTATTTGAAACAGGTAAAATTAAAAAACGTCCTTTATTTTGGCATTTCCCTATTTATTTACAGGCAGAAAAAGGCTTTAATACAAATACTGGTAGAGATCCTTACTTTAGAACAAGACCTGGAACTACAATGCGCTATGGGAAATGGAAATTGCATCACTATTTTGAACATAATGAAATTGAATTATATAATTTAGAAAAGGATATTTCAGAAGAAAACAATTTAGCAAAGAGCAAACCAACGCTAACAGCAAAGCTTCTTAAAAAAATGAATTCTTGGCGAAAAAAAACAAATGCACCAGTTCCATCTCAGCTAAATCCTAGCTATAAAAAACAAGATTAATATGAGCTATTCAATCAAAACAACTTTCCTTAAATCATTAATATGTATTTTTTACCTACTAACTTTTTCTAGTTGTAAATTTACTGAAACTGATAAAACGCCTAAAAAACCCAACATACTTTTTATCATGTCAGACGACCATACTTCACAAGCTTGGGGAATTTATGGTGGTGTACTAAAAGACTATGTGCACACTCCTAATATTTCAAAATTAGCAGATGAAGGAATTGTTTTAAATAACGCCTTTTGTACAAACTCTATTTGCACTCCAAGTAGAGCAACTATTTTAACAGGACAATACAGCCATAAAAATGGTGTTTACACATTAAACGATCCGTTGGAACCTGACAGCTTAAACATTGCCAAAGTTTTGAAAAACAACGGTTATCAAACAGCAATTATTGGTAAATGGCATTTAAAAAAAGAGCCTAGTGGTTTTGATTATTATAATATTTTACACGATCAGGGTAGGTATTGGGATCCTATTTTAAGAACTTCAGAAAATTTTAATAAACCTGCTGAAGAATGGGATATCCATAAAGGTTTTTCAACCGATGTAATTACAGATTTATCTATTAAATGGCTAGAAAACAGAAAAAACGACAAGCCGTTTATGTTAATGACACATTTTAAAGCTACTCACGAACCTTTTGATTTTCCAGACAGATTTAAGAATTTATACAAAGATCAAGAAATTCCAGAACCAGCAAACCTATTAGATTTTTATTCGAAAAATTCCGAAAGAACTTTTGAAGGTCAAACATTAGAAAATTTAGGTTTAAGATGGGAAACTGCTTCCGCTGACCCAGATAGTTGGTGGTGTAAATATCCTGAACTTCCGTTTACAATTAAAGGAATGGATTCCGTTACTGCTCGAAAAAAAATATATCAAAAATTAGTAAAAGATTTTATGCGTTCTGGCGCAGCAATTGACGATAACATTGGAAAACTACTAGATTATTTAGAAAAATCTGGCCTTGCCGAAAATACTGTCGTAATTTATACTGCAGATCAAGGTTATTTTTTAGGGGAACATGGTTTTTTTGACAAACGAATGATTTATGAAGAATCCCTTAGAATGCCTTTTGTAATTCGTTATCCAAAAGAAATTAATGGTGGACAAAGAATTGATGATATTATTCTAAATATAGATTTTCCAGCATTAATTGCTGATTATGCAGGAATTGAAACTCCTGTGTCTATGCAAGGTAATAGTTTTAGAGAAAATTTAAAAGGAAATACCTCTAAAGACTGGAGAAAAGCAGCTTACTACAGGTATTGGCAACATTATCCAATAAGACCAGCACATTTTGGAATTAGAACTGAAAGATACAAATTGGCTTTCTTTTATGGTCTTTCACTAGATATGACGGGCTCTTCCAATGAAACTACAACTCCTGCTTGGGAATTTTATGATTTAAAAAATGACCCTAAAGAAAATAGTAACCAATATAATAATCCTGTTTATAGTGATATTATTAAAGAATTAAAAGAAGAGCTAAAAACACAAAGAAACCTTTTAAAAGATACCGACGATAAATACCCCGAAATGCAACAATTATTTATAAATAACTGGAATTGATTTAGTAATAACTAATAATATTGTGTGTTTTGCAGAAAATTTAATGGAAAAAATAATAAACGTAATTATTACGCTTTTACTTTGAAATCTATTTTTTAAAGTATAGATTTGTGTTCGAACACAGTATTAAAATGATAAAAAAGATTTGAAACCAATTTTGATTAGTAAAAAACAATTTAATAAAATATGATTTCTTTGTTTAAAATTTATAATAAACTTAAAAAAGCTAAGGGTATTTTACTACTTTATCTTTTTATAGGTACGGTTAACTATACTATTGCTCAAAACAAAATGAATGCTGCTGATAGACCAAACATTATACTAATTATGGCAGATGATTTAGGTTGGGGAGATGTAGGTTTTAACGGAAATAAAATCATTAAAACTCCCAACTTAGATCAACTCTCAAATAGTGGTGTTACTTTCAAACGGTTTTATGCTGCTGCTCCAGTCTGCTCACCCACAAGAGCAAGTTGTTTAACTGGTAGAAACCCATACAGACAAGGTATTTATACTGCCAATACAGGAAAATTAAAAAAAGAGGAAATCACCCTTGCTGAAATTTTAAAAACTGAAGGTTATCACACAGGTATTTTTGGAAAATGGCATTTAGGCACACTTACAACTAAAGAAAAAGATGCTAACAGAGGAAAACCAGAAAATTATGAACACTACTCTACTCCTGCCATGCATGGCTTTGATGAGTATTTTGTAACTGAATCTAAAATACCAACTTTTGATCCTTTAGTATATCCTGAAATTTTTGATGAAAAAAAAGGGGAAAGTTGGAGATATGGCTGGTCTGCAATAGAAAATAAAAACACAAAAAATTACGGAACATCCTACTGGACTGGCAAAGAGAAAAAGGCTTTAATGCAAGATATAAAAGGAGAAAACACCAAAATTATCATGGATAAAGCTATTCCTTTCATGAAAAAAGCCATAAAAAGCAACACTCCTTTTTTTACAGTCATTTGGGTTCATACTCCACATTTACCAGTAGTAACTAACAAGAAAAATAGAGATGAATATTCAAAATATTCTCATCAAGAACAGCTCTATTATGGAAGTATTACTGCAATGGATACTCAAATTGGAAGACTAAATGATTTTTTAAAAAAACAAGAAGTATCAAATAATACAATGATTTGGTTTGCTTCTGATAATGGTCCTGAAGTAAACACTCCTGCAACTGCTGGAATCTACAGAGGTAAAAAAAGAGATTTATATGAAGGTGGTTTGTTAGTTCCTTCATTTTGTGTTTGGCCTCAAAAAATTTCATCAGGTAAAATTACCCAAATAGCTTCGGTTACTAGTGATTATTTCCCTACAATTTTAGCAATGCTAGATATAAAAAATAAGAGTGCCTACCCTATTGATGGAATTGATTTAACCAATGCCATTTATGGAGATCAAATAAAAAGAAATTCTGCCATTGGGTTTCAATACCCAGATAGAATGTCTTGGGTAACTGATACTTATAAACTAATTAGAAATGGTAAGGATAAGAATTTTGAAATGTATCATCTTATAAATGACCCTAAAGAAAAAAATAATATTATTAATAAATACCCAAAAATAGCCAACCAATTAAAAAAAGAACTATTTGATTGGGTAAAATCTTGTGAAAAAAGTAAAAAAGGGGCTGATTATCACAACACTAAAACCAAAAATTAATTTATGAAGTATTATCTCCTTGTTTTAAGTTTTGTTTTCTGTATTTTATACACCTCATGTAGTGAGAAAAAAAGAGAAACCAATTTAGTAAATAAATCTCCTAATATTGTTTTAATAGTTGTAGATGATATAGGCTATGCAGATTTAAGTTTTACCAATGTTGCTAAAGATGTAAAAACCCCAAGTATAGATGCCATTGCAACTAGTGGAGTTTATTTTTCAAATGCATATGCAACTTCATCTATCTGTAGTCCATCTAGAGGTGGTTTAATTACTGGAAGTTACCAACAACGCTGGGGAACATTCTGGTACGGAGGTAAAGGAATACACAATCCAGATTTTAAAACAATTCCAGAATTATTAAAAACTAAAAATTATACAACTGGTTATGTTGGTAAAGTGCATTACGGTTCGTACGAATCTGATGTTACCAACAGAAGTTTTCCTTTAAATCATGGCTTCGACTATTATTACGGACATACTTCACCAAGAAAACACTATTTAAATCATAGTGATGTTCTTGAAACTGCTTTTAATGAAGTAAAAACTACACATAAAAAAAAGGGTCAAAGTTTAAGACAGCAAGCTTTATGGAATAATAAAGAAAAAGTAGATACTATCGGTTTTTCAACAGAAATATTTGGTTTAAAAGCAAGAGACTTCATTAAAAAGAATAAAGAAAATCCTTTCTTTTTACAATTATCTTTTAACGCTGTTCATAATTTTACGCATCAATTGCCTAAAGAGTATTTAGAAAAAAATGGTTTAAAAGGCTATCACGATTGGGATCCTTCAAAAGAAGAATATTACGATTGGTATCAAAAAGGACGTTATCCAAACAACGCTGAAGGTCGCGCACATTATTTAGGTCAGTTGCACTTTTTAGATAAAGAAATTGGAAAAGTAACAGCTTATTTGGCTGCAAATAACTTAGATAAAAACACTGTAATTATTTTTATAAGTGACAATGGAGGCTCTACTCCTATTTATGCAAATAATAGTCCATACAAAGGTTCTAAATACACATTATATGAAGGCGGAATTAGAGTTCCTTTAATAATCTCTTATCCTAAAGAATATCAAAAAGGCACTACTTCAAACAATCTAATTAGTGCAATGGATGTATTACCAACGCTTTGTGATTTAACAGGAATAGAAATTCCTAAAAATATTAATGGCAATAATATTACTGAAGTGTTAACTGGTGCAAATAACACTTTAGAACACGATTTTTTAGTGTGGGATAACAATACGCAAACTGCTGTAAGAAAAGGAAAATGGAAATACAGATCGGCAAGTGAAGCTGCAAAAAGCAATGCTGATTATGAAATGGTTGAACTAGAATATGGCGAATATTTATACAATTTAGAAACTGACCCAGGTGAAACAACAAACCTAAAAAATAAACATCCTAAAGTGTTCAGTGAGTTAAAAAATATACATAAAAATTGGAGAACATCTATAAATTCACAAAATAACTAATATCACATAAATGAAAAAAGCAACCCTACTTTCGGTATTAACAATAGTATTTTTAAATACCATAATAGCACAAAATACCGCAATTACAATTATTCCAAAGCCAAATAATATAACTGTTTTAGATGGTGAGTTTTCTATTGATAAAAAAACTACAATTGTTGGTGATGCAGTTACTAAAGATATTGTAAAACTAATTCAAAATTATTTTAACAATACTAATAATATTAATGTTAAAGAATCTAAAAAGGCTAAAAACAATTCAATTCATTTAAAACTTAATTCTCAATTAGAAAAAGAGGGCTATAAATTAACTATTTCTAAAAAAGGTATTGAAATAATTGGAGGAACTACTACTGGTTTATTTTACGGATTTCAATCTTTAAAACAATTATTAAATAATGGAACTCAAGCTCCTTTTGTAATAATTGATGATGCTCCTCAATTTAAATGGAGAGCATATATGATAGACGATTCTCGTTATTTCCATGGCGAAACCAATGTAAAACAAATGTTAGATGAAATGGCATATCTTAAAATGAATACGCTGCACTGGCATTTAACCGATGACGCAGGTTGGAGAATTGAAATAAAAAAATACCCTTTACTTACTGAGGTTGGTTCTAAACGTAAAGATACAGAAATTGGAACTTGGAAAAGTGGTAAAACCGCTGGTGAACCACATAGCGGATTTTACACACAAGAGCAAATAAAAGATATTGTTGCATATGCTGCAGAAAGGTATATAACAATTGTACCAGAGTTTGAAATGCCTGGTCATGCTAGTTCTGCAATTGCCGCATATACCTGGTTAGGAACAGCTGGAAAAGATATTGATGTTCCTGTAACTTTTGGTCGTCATTACGATAATTACGATGTTACAAAACCAGAAGTTATTCAGTTTTTTAAAGATGTTTTATTAGAACTTTTTGAATTATTCCCTTCGGAAGTAATACATATTGGTGGAGATGAAGTTGGCTATAAGGTATGGGAAGAATCTGAAAGTGTTCAAAAATATATGAAAGAAAAAGGTTTGGAAACTCCTGCTGATTTACAAATTTATTTTACCAATAATATCTCAAAATTTATTGAACAAAATGGCAGACGAATGATGGGATGGAACGAAATTATGGGTAAAAATATTCATAAAGGTTTTGCTGAAAAAAAGAACGATAAAGAAGCTACAACCTCACTTGCAAAAAACGTAGTTGTGCATTTTTGGAAAGGAAATTTAGATTTAGTTACTGAAGCTGCCGAAAAAGGTTACGACATAGTAAATTCCCTACATAGCAGCACTTATCTAGATTATGGCTACAAAAGTATAAATTTAGAAAAAGCTTATAGTTTTAACCCAATTCCTGATGGTTTAGACCAAAAATATCATCAAAATATTTTCGGTTTAGGTTGTCAAATGTGGAGCGAATGGACTCCTACTAATAAAGATGTACAATACCAAACATTTCCAAGAATTGCTGCGTATGCAGAAGTTGGTTGGACTGCGAATAAAAATAAAGATTTCAAATCATTTGAAAATGCATTGGAAAAATTGCTTCAACGTTGGAATTCATTAGGTATTAATTATTCTAAAATATACTAATTAAACATGTTTCGAACATTAATTTATGTATTTTTATGTGTTTTAATGCTGCAAAGTTGTGCAACATCAACTAAAAGTTTTGAAACTTCTGAAATAGCTTTAATTCCAAAACCAAATACGTTTCAATTACAAGAATCTTCTTTTCAATTCACTAAAAACACAACTATTTCAATAGAAAATAAGGTTCAAGAAAAAGCTGCAACATATTTGGTAAATTTATTTGATCTGGCTGCTAATTTTAACTTTAAAATCAATACTAATAATAACCGTGCTTCTATTCATTTTATCGAAGAAAAAAGTTTAGCTCCTGAAGCATATCAATTAATTGTAACCCCTAAAAAAATAACTATAAAGGCAAGCAACTATGCAGGTTATTTATATGGAATTCAAACAATTAGACAATTACTGCCTATAAGTATTGAAAAAAACACTGGTGAAACTAGTAAATGGTTAATACCTTGCGTTACTATTAAAGATGCCCCACGCTTTATGTGGCGTGCATTTATGTTAGACGAAGCGCGTTATTTTCATGGAGAAAAATTTGTAAAACAACTATTAGATCAAATGGCTCTGCTTAAAATGAATATTTTTCATTGGCATTTAACCGATGATTCTGGCTGGAGAATTGAAATAAAAAAATACCCATTACTAACTGAGATTGGCTCAATAAGAACAAACTCTGAAATTGAAACTTGGGGAAGCGGTAAATCTTCGGGAAAACCTCATGGAGGTTATTATACACAAGAACAAATTAAGGATATTGTTGCTTATGCAGCTGAAAGAAATATTACTATAGTTCCAGAATTTGATGTCCCAGGTCATTCTAGTGCTGCAATTGCAGCCTATCCGTGGCTGGGAACGGTTGGCAAAAAAATTGAAGTTCCTGTTATATTTGAAACTTTTGATGTGTACGATGTTACTAAACCTGAGGTTAAAAAATTTGTAAAAGATGTTTTATTAGAACTTTTTGAGCTTTTTCCTTCGCCTTATATTCATATTGGTGGTGATGAAGTAAACTATAAATTTTGGAACGAATCTCCTACTGTTCAAAGTTATATGAAGCAACACAACATAAAAACACCTGCAGATTTACAAATTTCGTTCACCAATAATATTTCTAATTTTATTGAACAAAACGGACGTAGAATGATGGGTTGGAACGAAATTATGGGTGTAAATATTCATAAAGATGTTGCCGCTAAAAAAGATGATAAAAATGCTGAAACTTCTTTGGCTAAAAATGTTGTAGTTCACTTTTGGTATGGAAGTTTAGATCTTGCTATTAGAGCTGCTAAAGAAGGTTATGGCATTGTAAACTCATTAAATAGACTAACCTATTTAAATAAAGATTATGAAGCTATTACATTAGAATCTGCTTATAATTTTGAACCTATACCAGATGGTTTGGAAGCTAAATATCATAAAAATATTTATGGCTCTGGATGTCAGTTATGGAGTGAATGGACACCAACCTTTAAAGAAGTTGAATACCAAATATTTCCTAGAATTTCAGCTTTTGCAGAAGTTGGCTGGACAGCAACTAAAAACAAAGACTTTAAATCATTTCAAAAATCATTAAAAAAAATTCAACAACGTTGGGATCTTTTAGGAATAAATTATGCTAAAATTGTTGAATAAATAATTTATAATACACAAATATTTAATTTATGAGAAATATATGCTATCTTTTTATATCGTTACTAACTGTTGCGTGTACAACTTCTTCACCAACTTTTAATGAAGCCAATATTGCTCTGGTTCCAAAACCAATGGAATTTCAGTTAGATAATGCTTCTTTTAAGTTTACTAATGCTACAACTATTTCAGTTGATAATGATGAACAGCAAATGGCTGCCAATTATTTAACCGATTTATTTAAAAAAGCTGCTGGTTTTGATTTAAACATTATAAAAAACAATGGTATTGTAAAATTTCAGAAAATTGAAGGTTTACAACATGAAGCCTATCAATTAAAAGTTACACCTACAGAAATAATTGTTAAAGCAAGTGATGCTGCTGGTTATTTTTATGGTGTTCAAACCTTACGTCAATTATTACCCGTTGAAATTGAAAATACAACAGAAACTAAAATAGATTGGTTTGTACCTTCAGTCACTATTAAAGATGCTCCAAGATTTGCATGGAGAGGAATGCAAATGGATTTTAGCCGTCATTTTTTTAGTTTAGACAACGTAAAAACCTTTTTAGATTATATGGCTTTGTATAAATTAAATACCTACCATATGCATTTAACAGACGATCAAGGTTGGAGAGTTGAAATTAAAAAATACCCGCTTTTAACTGAAAAAGGTGCCTGGAGAATTGAAAGTTCACACGATAAAGAGTGTAATGAATTGGCAAAAACAGATCCTTCATTTATTATAGATGAAGCACATTATCATAACAGAGATGGTCAAAGAATGTATGGTGGATTTTTTACCCAAGAACAAATTAAAGAAATTATAAACTATGCAGCTGCTAGAAATATTGAAGTAATTCCAGAAATTGATATGCCCGGACATTTTAAGTCTGCAATCGATAATTATCCTTATTTATCTTGTACTGGTGAAGCCGGTTGGGGAGAACATTTTTCTATTCCAGCATGTTTAGGGAAAGAAACTTCCTATCAATTTGCAAAAGATATTTTATCTGAAATAGCTGAATTATTTCCTTCGGAATACATTCATATTGGTGGTGACGAAGTAAATACTAAATCGTGGACAGAATGTGCAAATTGTCAAAAAGCCATTAAAAAAAATAATTTAAAAAACGAACACGAATTACAATCTTTCTTCAATAAGGACATTGAAAAATTTTTACATTCAAAAGGCAAAAGACTTATTGGTTGGGACGAAATTGTGGACGGTGGCTTATCTAACGATGCAACTGTTATGTGGTGGAGAAATTGGGCTCCAAAAGCAAGGTATATTGCTGCAGACAATGGATCTGATATGATTATTTGTCCAGATTTTGAATACTATTTCGACTTTACAAACGAAGCAACTCCGTTAGATAAAGTATATAATTATGAGCCTGTTCCTGGTGATTTTACCAAAGAACAAGAAAAGCACGTTCTTGGCGTACAAGCTAATTTATGGGCAGAAAGAATTCCTAATTTTAAACGATTACAGTACCAAGCATTTCCACGTTTATTAGCGTTGGCTGAAACTGGTTGGACTTCTAAAGAAGACAGAAATTTTGATAATTTTCAAGAGCGCATGCGATTGCAATATCAGAGATTGGATCAATTAAATATTACATATTACATTCCTTCAGTAAAAGGCACAACAGATAAAATTGCTTTTTTAGAAACAACTACCATTACCTTGGAAAGTCCGTTAGAAGAAATGGAAATTTATTATACATTAGATGGAACAAAACCTTCTAAAAATTCAATTAAATACACAGCTCCGTTCACCATTTCAGAAAATACAACTCTAAAAACAATTGCTTACCGAGGTAATGTTGCAAGTGAAGTTAAAACTTCAAATGTAGAAAAACAAGTATATATAGAGCCATTAAATGTACAACCAACTAAAGGAAATTTAAAACAATGGTCGGCACTTAAAAAGTTTACAGTTGTAGAAGATGTTAAATTGGCAGATAATTCAGACTTTAAACTTGTAAATGCCTTAAATTTAACTGGTTTTGAAAATATTGAACACGTTTCATTGGTTTTTAAAGGTTATTTTATGGCAGAAGAAGACGGGTTATTTGAATTTTCAACCAAATCCGACGATGGTAGTTTACTGTATATTAACAATAAATTAGTTGTAGATAATGGAGGTAATCACGCCGCGGTTTTAAGATCTGGAATGGTTGCTCTAAAAAAAGGATGGCATCCAATTACACTTACATTTCACCAAGGTGGTGGTGGAAGTGAGCTAACTGTTAAGTTTAAAAGCCCTTCAAAAGAAGAACAAGTATTAAGTAACAAATATTTTGGATATTAATATGCTTCTACCTAAAAACAACTATCTTAAACAGATACAAAATATAGGAATTATACTTTGTATGTGTACAATTATTGCCTGTAAAAAAACAGACTCTAGAACAACGGATACTACAACAAAACAACCAAATATTATTTTATTTATGGTTGATGATATGGGCTGGCAAGATACATCTGTTCCTTTTTGGAAAGAAAAAACTCCTTTAAATAAAATCTATCATACTCCAAATATGGAGCGATTGGCAAATGAAGGAATGAAATTTACACAAGCGTATGCTACACCAGTTTGTACTCCTACCAGAGTAAGTTTAATTTCAGGGATGAATGCTGCCAGACACAGAGTTACTAATTGGACTTTTAATCGAGATCAAGATCCTGTAGGATCTGTAGAAGGATTGAAACATCCTGAGTGGAATGTTAATGGTGCTCAGCCAACAGATTCAATTCCTTATTCTGTAGAAATTACTGCCTTACCACAAATATTAAAAGATAATGGTTACCGAACAATTCATGTAGGAAAAGCACATTTTGGGGCTATAAAAACTCCTGGTGAAAACCCTTTAGCTTTTGGTTTTGATATAAATATTGGAGGCTCGTCTGCAGGGCAACCTGGTAGTTATTTTGGAAAGAAAGATTTTAAACAATCGCCTGACAAAAATACTAGATGGGATGTGCAAAATTTAGAAGAATATCATGGTAAAGAAATATTTTTAACCGAAGCTTTAACTCAAAAATCAATAATTGCTATAGATGAAGCCATAGCACAAAATAAACCTTTTTACTTAAATATGGCGCATTATGCTGTTCATACACCAATACAAGGAGACCCTAGGTTTGAACAAAAATATTTAGACCAAGGTTTACAACCAACTGAGGCTAAATATGCTTCAATGATTGAAGGTATGGACAAAAGTTTAGGTGATTTAATGAATCATTTGGAAGAAAAAGGCATTTCAGAAAATACTATAATTCTTTTCATGTCTGACAACGGAGGATTAAGTGCTTATGCTCGTGGTGGTAAAAAGCATAGCCACAATAAGCCTTTATCTAGCGGAAAAGGTTCCGTACACGAAGGTGGAATTAGAGAACCAATGCTTGTAAAATGGCCTGGGGTAACAAAAGAAAATTCAACTTCTAATAGTTTTGTAATTATTGAAGACTTCTTCCCTACTATATTAGAACTTGCAGGAATTTCTGAGTATAAAACTGTTCAAAAAATAGATGGTAAAAGTTTTACAGATATTTTAAAAGGTACAAATAATACAACTAATAATAGAGCATTATTTTGGCATTATCCTAATAATTGGGGACCAACCGGACCAGGTATTGGGGCTACTAGTACTATTAGAAAAGGCGATTGGAAATTAATTTACTACCACTTAAACCAAAATTTCGAATTGTTTAATATAGCAACTGATATTGGTGAAACCACAAATTTTGCTTCTACTAAAAAAGAAAAAGTAAAATCACTTGCTATTGAACTAGGTAAATATTTAAGAAGTGTTGATGCTCAAATGCCAACAAATACAGCAACAGGAAATTTAGTTCCTTGGCCAGATCAAATAACAGTTAACAATTAA
>Ga0193953_1000087_pt1 | contig 49359 bp, 46 predicted proteins | sample BB_4_MG_FD_140325 | JGI IMG/M metagenome (GOLD analysis project Ga0193953, IMG submission 140325) | Microbial mat bacterial communities from the Broadkill River, Lewes, Delaware, United States - BB_4_MG | ecosystem: Environmental > Aquatic > Freshwater > River > Microbial mats | place: USA...
ATTTATGTCCTAATACACCATTAGGAGAGGTTGTGGATGAAAATGGGTGCTCAAATGGTCAATTGGATGATGATAATGATGGCGTTCAAAATAGTGATGATTTATGCCCTGAAACACCCAATGGTGAATCTGTAAATTCAAATGGTTGTTCAGACTCTCAATTAGATGATGATAATGATGGAATAATGAATAATGTTGATGAATGTTTGAATACTCCAGAAGGTGCTGCTATTGATGAAAAAGGATGTGAAATCTTTAGTTTGGCATCAAATAATTTTGATATAGAAGTAATCAATGAAACTTGTCCTGATAAAGATAATGGTAAAATTATAATTAACACGGTTGAGTCATATGATTATAAGACAAACATTAATGGAATAGAGTATGATTTCAATAATGAATTAGCGGTTAATGGTTTATCACCAGGAGCATATGATTTTTGTATTTCCGTTACAGGAGAAAATTACGAACAATGTTTTACAATAGAGGTGTCAGAAGGAAATACTGTGTCAGGTAAATCGAGTATTTTAAATAATAAACTTGCCGTTGAATTAGCTCAGGGAACTGCACCATTTAAGATTTTTGTAAATGACATGGAAAGTTTTACAACAAGTTCACGTGAATTTTTAGTGGATGTGAAAAATGGAGATGTTTTAGAAGTAAAGACAGCTATTTTATGTGAAGGAGTTTATGCGAAGAAGATTGATTTATTAGAAGGTATCGTAGTATATCCAAACCCAACAATTGGAAATTTTGAAATTTCATTACCAGGTTCTCAAAAGGAAGTGATGGTAGAAGTTTACAATAGTTTGGGGCAATTGGTTTCAAAGAAAGATTATCCTGTAATATTTGGTAGAGTACAGTTGAATTTGACAAATAGTCCATCAGGACTGTACATCGCTAAATTAGAGTTAGATAGCCCCGTCATTTTAAAAATAATAAAAAAATAGTGAATTGTACATCTGTACTTTATTTATAATTTTGTAACAGCTTTTTGGAAGTAAGGGATGATGTCTTATTTCTAAAAAGCTATTATTTTTGCTGGATAGTTCAAGCAATAAGATTAGATATAGATATAAATAATAAAACCTATATGGAGATTTTATTTTACAAGAGAGAGGCTCTTAGATTGGTAGAAGTGAGGTTGGTGGATTGATTGTATTAAGATGTTATGTGTTTTATTAATTAATTTCATACTAATTTAGTAAATAGGAATATCAATCCTAAGAAATTATAGAAGTTGAATAATAATGAGAGCTTGCTACTCAATAAAAATAAAAAAAGGCTGTCTATAATATAGACAGCCTTTTTTTATTTATTTGATTTTAATCTATTGAAGAACGTAAACTCCGCCAGTTAAAATTACTTTCATTTCCCATACTTCGTTTGCTCCTGAATAAACATTATAAGAGACATTAAATTTTTGTCCTTCAGCCATTCCAGGGAAGTTGTTTAGTAGAACCGTATTAATATCAGCTAAAATATCAGCAGGACTCGCATAGTTTTCTTTACCTTCTCTAACATCAAAATTGTCATAATAACCAGGATTCCCATATTCTGTTCCTAAAGAATCATAATCAGCAGTTGTAAAAGTATATTTAATAGTGTTATCTGGAACCCAAACATTACCGTCATGTCCAAATTTAATAGTTTCATTTGCTACATTATTGTATTTAGACCAAGAATTACCATTAAATATAAAGTTACTAGTATAACTTTTTGTTACACCACTACCTTTGTATAATTCATACATTGCTTCTACTATTGCTCCAGCTTCTTTCGTTTCGAACTTGTATTTATCAACTAAAGCAATTGGAATTTTAATTGCCGCTTCATCATGGCTTGAGAAGTTAGGATAGCTTTCTCCCATAGCTTTGTATTGCTCTACAGTAAATCCAGTAACACGGTTCCATTCTCCATCTTTTAAATAGAAGCCGTCAGTTAAAGTGCTTTCTCCACCTGCATAGAAACGGTATTTTAATGAATAAAAATCACCTTCTTCAGCATCTGGATAAGTTGCTTCTAAATAGTTTGTGATATGGTAGCTTTTATCAAAATTTCCATATGTTTTACCTGTAATAGCATTATGTTCATCATCAGATAATGAATAAACATTTTGGCTATAAGTGTTTACTTTGTTATACCATTTAAATGTAACAGTAGCTAAAGACCCTTCACCCCAAACTGGGTATTTGTCTGTTAATAATCCTGGTATCATAGCTTTAGCATCATCTATATTGCTAAAGTTTCCATACGATAATTCTAATTCATCATAATCTTCATCAGATAAGGTAAATTCAATTTCTCCAGTGATTATTTCTTGCTGCGCCTCTAAGTCAGCATAAATATCCTCCATTGGATCACAGGCTGTAGTAATTACTAACCCTAGAGCCATCAATAAATAAATAAATTTTTTCATTGTTTTATGTTTTTAATTAAAATTTAATTTTGGCACTAATGTTGAATGTTCTTCCGTAACCAAACCAAACTAAAGCAGTTTCGGCTACAGAACCAGCACCATCTCTTGCGTCTGCTATATACTCTGTATTAAACACGTTATTCATTCTTGCAGTAAGAGTTGTGTCTAAATCTCCAATTTTAAATCCGTGTCTTATACTAGCATCAAATGTTCCATAATCAGGTAATTTCCATGCTTGAGGTCCATTTGCTGTACCTCTATCATTTGGATCAAATTGAGCGTATAAATCTGCAAAATAGTTGTAATCTACAGTAAAGTGTGTGTTTTCCATTACCTCATAATCGAAACCTAAGGCTGCTGTTGTTTGTGCTGCATCAGCTACTTTTAATCCACCCATATATAAGTTTACTTCACCAACTTTTGCTTGTTCTTCGTCGAAAACTTCAACACCTTCAAGATCACTATCCCAAGTCCAATCCCCTAAAGAAAGCATTCCTGTTAATGTGAATCTATCAGATGGACGATAAGTAAAGTCTAATTCAATACCTTGGTGAATTGCATTAACACCTAAAATACTAGCATAGAAGTTTTCTCCAGCTTGTGACTGAAATCTTTGAGAAAGAAATCTATCTTTCCAAATAGTTCTATAAATATTCACATTAGCGGCTAATTTCTCACCTCTAAATCCATATCCTAGTTCTGAACTAAATACTTTTTCATTTTCAGCATTAGGGTTGATATCAGTATTGTTGTGTCTTCCACTTTCAAAAGCTCTAAAACTTGCAGCTTTTTCGAAATAACCAATATTAGCAAATACATTGTGCTCATCGTTAATATTGTAATTAGCACCACCTTTTATACTAAACCCTGTGAAGTTATATTTATCAGTTTTTTGAAGAGGATCACTATCTAAGTATGTGAAATAATCTATTCTTCTATAAGAAGTGTTAGAAATAGCTCCAGAAACAAATGCAGCTAATTGCTCTTTATTGTATTCTAATTGAGTGAAAAGTCCTTGCCATCCAACTTCACCATCATTCCAGTAAGATCTTTTATCTCCAACTTTTACTGCACGGTTAGGGTTGTTTGCATCTGAATCATCTAATGCATAAGTACCTCCTAATAAATCAGTAACTTCTTGAAAGTGCTTACCAGTATAATCTCTTATATCTACACCAGTAACTAAAGTCAAGTTATCATTTAGGTCAGTTTTAAAAGTAGATAATGCTCCAAACCAACTATGGTCATTACGAGAAGCTCTTAAATAAGATTGAGAACCTAATCCCTGCGCTCCATTTGCTCTGTTTATTTCTATAATATTGTCAAGATCTATTGGTTGATCAGAATCTCCAAGTCTAACTTTAAATAATTCTGAATCTCCGGCAGTACCACCACCACCACCTGTTCCCCAGGAAGCATAAACTGCTGTAGATAAACTTGATTTATCACTTATTGTCCAGTAGTGATTTAAAGAAGTTTGTGATTTGTGATAGAAATTGTCTTCAATATGTACGACTTTACCACCTCTTAATCCCCAATCAGAATTAAATTTAATTCCGCTTTCAGCGCTTCTATATCTAGAAATTAAATGTTGATTTTGTCTTTGACCATGTCTTTGTGGTGCTCCAAATGATGTTATAGATAACTTGTGTTTTGTACCTAACTGCTTTGAAATGTTTACAAAATAATTGTATCCTTCAAATTCAGTTCCATCAACATATCCATTTCCTTTAGTTTTTGAAGCTGATACTGTTGCAGCAAATCCATTATCTAATAAACCTGTTGACACTGTTGCTCCATATTTTTGATAACCATCGTTTCCTACTGAAGAAATAAAATTTCCACCTTTTTCTATATCTGTTGTTTTAGATAGAATATTTACAGTACCACCAATTGAAGGTACAGCTACTTTTGAAGCTCCTAAACCTCTTTGAACCTGCATTGCGCTAGTTACGTCAGATAAACCAGCCCAGTTACTCCAATAAACTCTACCATTTTCCATATCGTTTACAGGTACACCGTTTATCATAACAGCTACATTTTCAGAGTTAAAACCTCTCAATCTTAATTGTCCATCTCCAAAACCACCACCAGATTTAGTTGCATAAACACCAGGAGTAGATTTTAATATTTCAGGGAATTCTTGACTTCCTAATTTATGTTCAATTACATCTGCTTTTACGGTAGAGACTGCTACGGGAGTTTTTCTATCAACTGCAAAAGACACTGCTGTAACAATAATTTCGTCTAAAGCTTCTGCTGAAGGGTTTAAAGCAATTGTTCCAAGGTTTTTACTTCCATTGAATGTAATTAATTTAGTTTCATAACCAACAAATGAAACTAAAATAGTACCATTTGAAACTGAAGTCTCAAATGAAAAGTTTCCATCAAAATCTGATGAAGCTCCTGATTGTGTTCCTTTAAGAACTACAGTAGCACCGGGTAGAGGTTGATTTGTTTCATCAACAATTTTACCAGTAAGTTTGGTTTGTCCAAAAACGATAGATGTTGAAATCAACATAACCATCACTAGCCAATTTTTTAAATTTCTCATTGTGTAATATTAATTTGAATTAATGTTTGTGCAAAAATGCACCTTTTATTGATATAGTTATTTAAGTTAATGTTAAGCCTTAATAAAAATTAGGGGGTATTAAAATTAGTTAAAAACACCATTGCATCTTATTTATTTTATGAAATGATGTTAACAGTTTATTAACAGATGTTAATACCTATATATGGTTGCTTTTTTTTTATTGAAATGATTATTTTTTTTGATATAATTTTTGAGCTAATTCCTTTCCTAATTCTACACCAAACTGATCATAGCTGTAAATATTCCAAATAACTCCTTGAACAAATATTTTATGCTCATAAAACGACACAAGACTACCCAAAGTTTTTGGAGTAAGTTTGTCAATTAATATGGTAGTACTTGGTTTATTTCCTTCAAAAACCTTGTATGGAAGTAATTTTTCTATTTCATTTATTTTTCCCTGAGTTTTTAAATCTAAATGAGCTTCCTCTTTTGTTTTTCCTTCAGCAAGTGCTTGAGTTTGGGCAAAAAAGTTAGCCATTAATTTATCATGATGTTCTTTGTTTCCATATAAAGATTCTTTGTATCCAATAAAATCGGCTGGTATTAATTTTGTTCCCTGATGTAATAATTGCATAAAGGCATGTTGGGAGTTTGTACCTGTACTTCCCCAAATAATATTACCAGTTTGATAAGTAATGGTATCTCCATTTCTATCTACACTTTTACCATTACTTTCCATAATAGCTTGTTGTAAATATGGAGCTAATTTGCTTAGGTACTGTGTGTATGGTAAAATAGCCTCGGTTTCTGCATTAAAAAAGTTTGTGTACCAAATACCAATCAAACTTGAAATAACGGGAGCATTATTTTCGAAAGGTTCGTTTTTAAAATGTTCATCCATTTCAAATGCGCCAGTTAATAAATCTTTAAAGTTAGTAAAACCTACAGCTAAACTAATTGATAATCCTACAGTACTCCAAAGTGAAAAACGACCACCTACCCAATCCCACATTGTGAAGATATTATCAGTAGCTATTCCAAATTCACTTACGGATTTTAAGTTTGTTGAAACGGCAACAAAATGCTTTGCAACATCTTTTTCTGAAGCGGTTTGTAAAAACCATTTTTTAATAGTGTTCGCATTGGTTAAGGTTTCCTGAGTAGTAAATGTTTTTGAAACAATAACAAATAAAGTTGTTTCAGGATTTAATTTTTTAATTACCTCTTGAACGTGATCTCCATCGATATTCGAAACAAAATGAACATCTAAATGATTTTTGTAATATTTCAGTGACTCAACAATCATGTCAGGACCTAAATCTGATCCACCAATACCAATGTTTACAATATCAGTGATAGATTTATTTGTATATCCTTTCCAATCTCCAGAAACTACTTTGTTAGTAAAAGATTCTACTTTATTTAAAGTTTCTCTTACTTCAGGCATAATATTTATACCATCAACAAATACTTCATTGTTACCTTGATTTCTTAAAGCAGTATGTAATACAGCTCTTTTTTCAGTTTGATTAATAATTTCACCTGAAAACTGAGCATTTATAGCACTTTTTAAATCAACATCGTTTGCTAATTCTAACAAGTGTTTTAAAGTATCTTCCGAAATTCTATTTTTTGAAAAATCGAATTCAAAATCATTGAAATTTATTGTGAAGTTTTCTTTTCTGTTTTTGTCATTGGCAAACATTGATTTTAAGTGTTCATCCTTAATCTCATTATAATTGTTTGTAAGTTGTTGCCAAGCTTTAGTTTTGGTTGGGTTGATGTTCTTCATTGTCATAATCTACAGTTTTATTGCTTCTACTACCTGTTCTTCATCAGGTATAAATAATTCATCATTTGTTGATGGATAAGTTATATTGTCTAAATCATCTTTAATTGATGATATAAATTTGAAATAATGTGGTTTAATGTTTTCTTTCATTGGTTCGGCTGCAGGTAGTTTTTGTTTTAAAGGATCAACTTGACGACCATTTTTCCAAAAACGATAACAAACATGCGCCCCAGATGTATTACCTGTCATACCTATTTTTCCAATAACTTGACCTTGTTTTACAACTTGCCCAACTTTTACCAACCTTTTACTCATGTGCAAGTACTGGGTACTATACGTTGCATTATGCCTTATTTTAACATAATTACCATTTCCGCCCTTGTAACGAGATTCTGTAACTGTTCCATTAGCGGTTGCCATAATGGGAGTGCCAACGGGTGCTGCGAAATCAGTTCCTTTATGAGCTCTTACCCGGTTGCCATATAATGCAATTCTTCGTCTTAAATTATATCGAGAAGAGATTCGACTAAATTTTACAGGCATTTTTAAAAACTGACGACGTAAATTGGTTGCTTCATCATCAAAATAATCAGGAATATTTATTATAGAGTCTGCCATATATTTAAATGCATAAAATGGTTTTCCTCCATGTTCAAAATAACTGGCTTTAACTTCTCCTATTCCAACAGGTATAGTGTCATTAATATATAATTGTTCGTATATAATTTTAAATTTGTCATTTTTTTGAAGCCTTGAAAAGTCGATGGTCCAGGCATAAATATCATCAGCCATTTTTGAAGTCAAAAATGAATTGTATCCTAAGTCATCCATTGTTTGAGAGAGGTTATTCTCAATTATTCCAGAAGCTGTTTTTAAAACTTTGGTAACTGGTTTTTTGTCATTAAATGCAGTAATTAAAGAATCTTTGAAATCTACAACCGTGTATCTAACCTTAGAATGTTTGTAAATAAATACTTGTGCCTTTTCTGTAGAGTCTTTTTTAGCTAAAATAGTATAAGGAATACCACTTTTAATTCTTCTAACATTAAAAGTATCCTTAATTTTAGAAGCAATTTCTAAAACTTTAGGGTATTCAACATGATGTTTATCTAAAATTTCACTAAAATTTTCGCCTGGTTTTATGGTGTCATTAATTACCTTAAAGTCATTTAATTTATAACCATATTCGTGAATAATTTTTGGTAATGCCGGTGTAGCTAGTTTAATTGCTGGTATTTCATCTTTGCAGCTGGCTAATAAAATAACAATTAGAAGTGTTATTAATTTTTTCAAAAGGGTATTATTTTTACGAGTTATATTAGTCTAAAATATTAAAACGCAAAAGTACAATTTAATTGTCGAAAATAATGTTAAATGGGTGAGCCAATCCTTTAAAAGCATCTAAATCTGCTCTAAGTGATCCTACAGCTAAAGAAGCTTTTATTTTTAAAGGGATTTTATTTTTATCATTACTTACCCAAACAGTGACACTTTCCTGCTCCTTAAATACTCTACCAGATTGAACAATTGGTCTAAATTTCAACGATTTTATTTTCCCAAATTTGGTTTTAATAATGTCAGTTCCTAAAAACCTAAGTTTAAAATTGTTTGTTTCTTGATCAAAAAACATATTTAATTCAATTTCTTGACCTATAGTTAAACTGCTTAGATCTTGATTTCTTAAGAAATAAAGTGCCGATAGCATATCTTGAATATTACTACTAATAGGATAATGTTTTATGGTTTTATGTTTGTGATTTTTTACAGTAGCTTTTTTATTATTATGGTCAAATAAAATTTCTTTATCCTTTGTATAACCACCTTCATTTATTTTTCTAATAAATCTATAAGGTTGTAAATTGTCTTTATAAATAAATGTTTGGTAGTTATCTTTAACCTTAAAAAATAAACTTACTAAACCAGTAGATTTTCCTTTTCCTGTAATATGAAATGCTTCCTTGTTGTTGTTTGATGTATCTTTTATATCAATAGTTGAATAACCCGCATTTAAAAAATTACTATAACTCATTCTAAACTTTAACCATTCACCACTTTTAAAGGCGTAGTTAGAAAAGTCCATTTCATTTTCAATAGATGTTTGAGAAAATGCTATAGCGTTTAAAAGTAATAATAATAATATTAAAAATTTTTTCTTCATGTTTTAAAGGTAAAATTTAGTATATTTAGAAATTTGCAATTTCCGTTCCAAAAATAATAAAAGCTTAACAAATATGAGTTAAGCCTTTATTAAATATATGCTTTTGAGGGTTTTATAAGGTTCCTCTTCGTTCTTGTTCTGCTTCAATTGATTCAAATAAGGCTTTAAAATTCCCTTTTCCGAATGATTGAGCTCCTTTTCGTTGAATAATTTCAAAAAAGAGGGTAGGTCTATCGGTTACAGGTTTTGTAAATATTTGCAATAAATAACCTTCTTCGTCACGATCAACTAATATTCCAAGATCTTTTAATTCTGATAAATTTTCATCAATTTCTCCAACTCTGTCTAAAACTGTGTCGTAATACGATCCTGGAACATATAAAAATTCAACACCACGGTTGGTCATTTCTTTTACTGTTTCTAAAATATTATTGGTGGCTACTGCAATATGTTGAATACCTGGACCATTATAAAAATCGAGATATTCTTCAATCTGCGATTTTTTTAAACCATCAGCTGGTTCGTTAATTGGAAATTTAACGCGCCCATTACCATTTGTCATTACCTTACTCATTAGGGCTGTGTACTGAGTTGATATGTCTTTATCGTCAAATGTAATTAAGTTGGCAAAGCCCATAATTTCATTATAAAATTTTGCCCAAACATTCATTTCATTCCAACCAACATTTCCTACCATATGATCGATGTATCGCAGGCCAACATTTGTAGGGTTGTGTGTTGATTCCCATTTTTCAAATTTAGGCATGAAAACACCTGTATAATTTTTGCGTTCTACAAAAACATGAACGGTATCTCCGTAAGTATGAATTCCTGAACGAATAACTTCTCCATTGGAATCAGTTTCTTTGATCGGTTTCATAAATGATTTAGCACCTCTTTTTGTAGTTTCTTCCCAGGCTTTGGTAGCATCATCAACCCAAAGAGCTACTACTTTTACGCCATCACCGTGCTTTTCTATATGATCAAAAATTTCTTTGTTTTTTGAATTAGGCATTGGTGTAGTAAGTACAAGTCTAATTTTATCTTGAACTAAAACATAACTTGTTCTGTCTGTTAATCCTGTTTCAAGCCCGGCATATGCTAAAGATTGAAATCCAAATGCAGTTTTATAGTAGTGTGCAGCTTGTTTTGCGTTACCAACATAAAGTTCTACATAATCTGTACCAAGTAAAGGTAAAAAGTCATCGGCTTCTGGAAATATTTTTTCCAAGCCATAATCAAAGTTTTGTATATTTTTTAAATCTGCCATTTTTTTAGTTTTTAGTCTGTTATCCAAGATTTGTAATAGTCATCTACTTGTAAATTCATAGCTTCCTCGGTAATCATTACCGGTCTAAAAGGGTCAATCATTACTGCTAATTCTTCAGTTGATTTTTTACCAACACTTCTTTCTATTGCTCCTGGGTGAGGGCCATGGGGAATACCTCCAGGATGTAATGTTAATTGTCCTTTATCTATATTATTTCTACTCATAAAATCTCCATCTACATAATAAAGAATTTCTTCAGAATCAATATTGCTATGATGGTAAGGTGCTGGTATTGATTTTGGGTGATAATCGTACATCCTTGGAACAAAGGAGCAAACTACAAAACCTGCCGCTTCCCAAGTTTGATGAATTGGAGGAGGCATATGAATACGTCCTGTTATTGGCTCAAAATCATGAATTGAAAATGCATAAGGATAATTAAATCCATCCCATCCAACGGCGTCAAAAGGATGATTTTCATACATATATTCCCAAAGTATCCCTTGCTTTTTTATGAGAATTTTAAAATTTCCTTTTTCATCATGTGTTTGCAAGTCTGTTGGTAATTTCATGTCTCGTTCACAAAAAGGTGAATGTTCCAAAAGTTGACCAAAATTATTTCGGTATTGCTTAGGTGTAACAATTGGACTGAATGATTCTACATAAAGCAATCTGTTTTCTTCAGTGTCAAAATCAATTTGATAAACAGTTCCTCGTGGAATAATTAAATAATCGCCATATTTAAAATTAATATTTCCATACATGGTTTTTAATTTTCCAGAACCAACATGAACAAAAATCATTTCATCAGCATCAGCATTTTTATATAAATAATCTTTTGAAAATTCTTTAGGAGCTGCTAATCCAATATGTAAATCATTATTCACAAAAAGGGTTTTACGACTTTCTAAATAATCAGATTCAGGTTTTAATGAAAATCCTTTAAAACTTAAAGCCTTCATGTTTTTCTCAACCGAAATTTTAGGTGCAATGTTTTTAATTTTTTTTATTTCAGAAACCACAGTTGGTGGGTTCAAGTGATAAATTAGGGAAGACATTCCAACGAAACCTGCAGTTCCAAAAAGTTCTTCTTGATAAAGACCACCTGTTGGTTTTTCAAACGTTGTATGACGTTTTGGTGGAATTTTACCTAATGAATGATATCTAGGCATATTATTTTTGATTTTTTTAGTTATAGCTATCCCTAAAAAGGGAGTTAGTTTTAGCATTGATTCAATTAAAAGCCTAAAACTTTAAATTGATTTTAATGTATTAAAGTTACGCATTTTTAATAAAATGAGGATTTAATTTTTAAGGAAGAAGAATCATTCCGGATCTCGTTTGATCAGGAATTTTAGAAGTAGTAATAATCCGTCCCATGATGTTTTCATGGAAACAAATATAAAAATATTTTTCAGATGGCAATTTAAATAAAAAAAGAGCGCTATATAGCGCTCTTTTTAAGTGTGATAAATAGAAGTGTTAGAATTTTATTCCGTTCACTTCAATAATTCGTTTAATCTGTGGTGCATGCCTTTTTATAGTTGCTTCAACACCATTTTTTAAAGTCATTTGATTTACTGAACAACCTAAACATGCTCCTTCAAGTTGAACACTTACTGTATCTTCAGTAATTTCAACTAAAGAAATATTACCACCATCAGCCTCTAAAAAAGGTCTAATTTCTTGTAGAGCGGTTTCTACATGTATTTTAAGATCTTCAACGTTCATAGTTTATTATTTTGTACTACATCCACTCATAGTTGTAATTCTAACAACTTCAGTTGGAGGTAAATCATTATTTCTTTTTACCATTTCAGCAATAGCTTTCTTCGTTATTTCAGAGAATGCATTTTCTAATGGTGTATTTTCTTGTAATGATACTGGATGACCAACATCACCCGCTTCTCTAATACTTTGTACTAATGGTACTTCACCTAAAAAGGCAGCGTCAATATCTTCAGCTAAATTTTTAGCTCCGTCTTGTCCAAATATATAATATTTATTATCTGGAAGTTCAGCAGGAGTAAAGTAACTCATATTTTCAACAATACCTAATACTGGTACATTGATATTTTCTTGTTGGAACATGGCAACACCTTTTTTAGCATCAGCCAATGCAATATTTTGAGGGGTACTTACAATAACTGCTCCAGTCACTGGAATAGCTTGTACAATTGATAAATGAATATCTCCAGTTCCAGGAGGTAGATCAATTAATAAGAAATCTAGTTCTCCCCAGTGTGCATCAAATATCATTTGATTTAGTGCTTTTGATGCCATTGCTCCACGCCAAATAACGGCTTGATTAGCATCTGTGAAAAATCCTAATGATAATATTTTTACACCATAGCTTTCAACTGGTTGCATTTTTGAGCGTCCATCAATTTCAACAGAAAGTGGTTTTGCATTTGCAACATCAAACATTAAATGTATTGATGGTCCGTAAACATCAGCATCTAAGATACCAACTTTAAAGCCCATTTTTTGTAATGAAATAGCCATGTTTGCAGTAATAGTAGATTTTCCTACACCACCTTTACCAGATGCTATTGCAATAATATTTTTAATTCCAGGAACTTTTGGTTTAGCATTGCTAACAGGTTGTGCTGGCGGAACATCAGCCGTAACATTTACTTTTACATCAATTTTTTGATCAACATGTTCATGAATAGCTTTCATGATTTCAACTTCTACCTTCTTTTTAGCTTGTAAAGTAGGATTGCTAATTGTAACATCAACAATTACTTCTTTATCAAAAGTCACAATATTTTTAACTGCTCCACTTTCAACTAAACTCTTTCCTTCACCTGGTGCAGTAATAGTTTCCAGGGCTTTTGATATATCTTTTTTATCTATTGTCATAATTATTTATGTAAAATCATTCTAAACAGCAAATATACAGAGTTCAAACGGATATAAAAAAAATCGTTTTAAAAACTAATGTGTGAATGGTTACATTTTAGGTTGTTAAGAATCAGGCTGTAATTCTTTAAAGGGGTCCCAGAATACTTTATCAAAATTCTGAATTTGATTTTCTTTAATAATGATGCCTTCACTTTCTAATAATTGCTGCATTAAATTGGTGCCATCAAAGTGATTTTTACCAGTAAGGAGACCAATTCGATTCACAACTCTATGGGCTGGAATTTCATTGTTATTATGAGAAGCATTCATGGCCCAGCCTACCATGCGAGCAGATTTGGCCGCACCTAAATATTTAGCTATTGCGCCATAACTTGTAACTCTTCCATATGGAATGAGTTTAGCTACAGTATAAACTTTGTCAAAAAAATTTTCAGATGCATCCATTCATTAAAACTAATGAATTAATAACGAATTCTAAATTTGATATATGTAATTGGTTTTCCTGTTTCTAGGTACTGATTTTCATAAAAAGTTTGAGTCTCGGTAACTTCAATAGGAGAATGTGGGTTTTTATAGATGTCATGATGTGCATACACAACTTCATGCCCAGCACCATGCAATAACCCCAAAGTGTAGCCATGCATAAATTCGCTATCGGTTTTTAAATTAACAAAACCATTAGGTTGAAGAACTGTATAGTATTTTTTTAAAAACTCAGCATTTGTTAAACGATGTTTTGTTCTTGTGTATTTAATTTGAGGATCAGGAAAAGTAATCCAAATTTCAGATACTTCATTTTCTGCAAAAAGTAAATCAACAAGTTCAATTTGAGTTCTAATAAAAGCTACATTAGTAAGGTTTTCTTCTAATGCAGTTTTTGCACCTCGCCAAAAACGGGCTCCTTTTAGGTCTATCCCAATGTAATTTATATGTGGATTTTTACGTGCCAAGGCAATGGTATATTCACCTTTTCCACATCCTAATTCAAGAACTATAGGGTTGTTGTTATTAAAATGGTTTTGCCAATTACCTTTAAGTGGCGAACCATTTAGTAAATCTTCCCTGCTTGGTTGAAGGACATTTGAAAACGTATCGTTTTCACGAAATCTTTTTAGTTTATTCTTGCTACCCACAAATATTGAGTTTTATAAAAGGAATGAAAGGTGAAATTAAATTAGGATACTATTCGTTTCCTGCTCTTCTGTATTTTTTTAATTCTCCTATCCAATAAAAGAATGCGATAAATGTAATAATTAAAAATACCCAGCTTACTGTGCTTTGTAACCACCAATTATCCATAGATCTTAAAGCTTCGAAAGGTTGAAATAAAACATTTTGACAAAATTCACCTATTGCTTTAAAAATATTATTTGCAATCATATCTTATAATTATATTTACAGGCAAAAGTATAAAATATAGTAATGATAGCAAATTTTTTTAATAAAACTAAGCCAGTTAATTTTTTAATAATAGGATTGTTACTTTTTGTATACTATTCAATTTCAATATTTTCAATAGAAGAATTTGCCTATACGATATCATTTTTTACAAAGTTTTTAGGGTTGTTTTTAGTGCTGTTTTTATTTTTATTGATTTTCAAATTTATTGTCGAAAAAAATAAATTGACCAGAGATAATTCTTATGCATTGTTATTACTTGTAATAATATTGGGAATTTTTAATGAATCAATTACGAATAGCTATTTTATTTATTCAAATTTATTTCTTTTACTAAGCTATAGGAAGTTATATAGTCTAACAACAGGATTAAATACTAAAATGAAATTATTCGATGCCTCTTTTTGGGTTGGAATTGCTGCTATTTTTTATTCTTGGAGTATTATTTATATCTTATTAATATATGTGAGTATCATCATTTATCAAAAAGCTAATTTAAAAAATTTATTAATTCCTATTATTGGTCTAATAACTCCAATTTTTATTTATTTCACCTATAATTTTTACTTTGATAAATTGCCAGTTTTTTATGATCGATTTAATTATGATGTGGATTTCTCCTTTTTAGTTTATAGCGAAATAAAATTTCTTATACCTATGTTATTTATTGCAACTTGCTTGTTGTGGTCGTTATTTGCTATAACTCCAATGATTGTTAGCGTAAGTAATAATATGAAACTATCGTGGAATGTGTTGATCAACCATTTGTTGATTTCTATTGCGATAATAGTTATGGCTCCTATAAAAAACGGTTCAGAAATGTTTTTTATAGCATTTCCAACGGCAATTGTTGTTTCAAATTTTGTGCAAAACAAAAAATCATCACTATTTAAAAATGTGATGATTTATTTGTTTATTATAATTTCGGTAAGTGTGTATTTCTTATAGTTTAGTACCGTAGGCTAAATCCCCAGCATCTCCTAATCCAGGCACAATATAACCTTTGTCATTTAATTTATCATCAACAGTGGCAATCCATAATTTTGTAGATTCTGGAAAATGTTTTTCAATTAATTCAATAGCTTCAGTAGACCCAATAACACAAGCTAAGTAAATTTCTTTTGGAGTACCATGTTTTTTTAACCCTTCAAAAACACTCACTAAAGATTGACCTGTAGCCAACATTGGATCCGCTAATATTAACGTTTTTCCTTCTAAACTTGGTGAAGCGAAGTATTCAACTTTAATTTCAAAATCGGTCTCGTTAATGTGTTTCCTATAAGCTGAAATGAAAGCATTTTCAGAATCATCAAAATAATTTAAAAGTCCCGTATGTAAAGGTAAACCGGCTCTTAAAATAGAACATAAAACTATATCGTTTTTTGGTACTTGTACATTTTTTGTTCCAAGAGGTGTTGTTACAGTTTTGCTTTCGTAATCTAATGATTGACTTAATTCATAAGATAAAATTTCACCTATTCTTTCAATGTTTCTTCTAAATCGCATTGAATCTTTTTGGGTGGTTACATCTCTAATTTCTGAGATAAATTTATTAAGTAGCGAATTTTTGGTATCAAGAATATTAACAATCATAAAAAAATATTTTGGCAAAAATAACACTTTAAAATTATAAAAAGATAAAATGAAGACGGTTAATTTTGTATATTAGAGGTTATAAAAACTATTAATTAATTAAAAACAGAAAAAAGTTATGGGATTATTTTCATTTATTAAAAATGCAGGAGCAAAGGTTTTTGGAATTGGAAAAACAACAGCTGAAGAATCTGCAGATGAAGCTCGTGAAAAAGCAAAAAAATTAACAAATGCAGTTGAAACATTAGGTTTTGAGGTGTTAGATTTAAATATTGAAGTTAAGGATGATACTGCAACTGTATGGGGACAAGCAAATTCTCAGGAAACAAAAGAGAAGGTTGTATTGGTTTTAGGAAATACAGAAGGTATTGGATCAGTGGATGATAGAATGACTGTTGAAGTTGAAGAGCCTGTGGCTCAATTTCATACCGTTGTTAAAGGCGATTATTTAAGTAAGATAGCTAAAAAATATTATGGAAACGCAATGAAATACCCTGTCATTTTTGAAGCTAATAAGCCAATGCTTACGCATCCTGATAAAATTTATCCAGGTCAAGTTCTTAGAATTCCAACCTTAGAAGAATAGAAAAATTAAAAAGGCTTACATTTTGTAAGCCTTTTTAATTTTATATTGTTTTTATAATTTTTTCTGTTATTTTTTGATGAGATATACTTCTCATTACATCTTCATATCCTTCGCACACTTTATTTCCATAGATTGAACATGGTATATTTGGATATTTTTCTAAGTCTGGTAGAATTGCATATTCAAAAGGTTGATTAAAAGGAGCAAAACCAGTAAATGGATGGGTAATTCCCCAAATTGTTAAGGTTTTTATCCCTAGCATTGCACCAAAGTGCGCATTCCCAGAATCCATACTAAGCATTAAGTCTAAATTAGAGATAAGGTTAAGTTCTTGATCTAATTTAATTTTTCCAGCAACATTAATTGTGTTTGGGTATTTATAAGCTACCTCATCTAAAATTTCAACTTCCTTTTTACCTCCACCAAATAGAAAAATAGTGATGCCTTCCAATTTTGATAAGCTAGAAATTACCTGTTCCATTAAATCAATTGGATACATTTTAGAATTGTATTGAGCGAACGGTGCAATTCCAATCCATTTGTTATTTTTAACTCCAGAAATTTTTAATACATCGTCACTTAAATTTTGAGTGGCAGGGAATTTTGGGTTTGAAAGATTAATTTTAAATCCTAAACTTACAAATACATCTGCGTAGCGCTGATGGGTGGTTTTTAGTTGTTTTAAAACTTTATTATTGACACTTGTTAAAGCTCTTTTTTCTTTTCTTCCTTTATCTATTTGAGCAACTTTAATTGATGTTAGTTTAAAAAAAGTTCTTAATACTTTAGATCTAAGAACATTGTGTAGATCTGCAACAGCATCAATTTTTAATAGTTTTAACTCTTTGTAAAGTTTAAATAATCCTAAAAAACCTTTGTGTTTTCTATCAACATCAGCTGCATAAAAATGCACATTTTTAAGGTCTGAAAAAAGGGGTTTTAAAAAAGCTCTTGAGAGCATAGTAATTTTGGTTGATGGATGTTGCTCAATAAAAGCACGCAATACTGGAACCGTCATTGCAACATCTCCCATGGCGGATAACCTTATGACTAAAATATGATTTTTATACTTCAAATTAAAAAATTAAGAATTGTAAAAGTAGTATATTATATGCTATTTATAAAATCCGTATTTTTGCCTAAATATTGAAATTAAATGATACAATCAATGACTGGATACGGTAAAACCGTATTACAACTTTCTACTAAAAAAATTACGATTGAATTAAAATCGTTAAATAGTAAAAACTTAGATTTAAACGTTAGAATTCCTTCTTATTATAGAGAAAAAGAATTGGATATACGTAAAAAATTAGCTTCAGCATTAATTAGAGGGAAGGTTGATTTTTCTATTTATATTGAAAATAATGGCGGAGATGCTTCATCAAAAATAAATGAAGCAGTAGTAAAAGAATATATGGATCAATTAAAAAATATTGTTGATTCAAATGAGATTGAGCTTTTAAAAATGGCGGTTAGATTACCTGAGGCTTTAAAAACTGAGAAAGAAGAGTTAGATGAAGAAGAATGGAAACAAATTGATTCAGCAATTAATGAAACAATTGTTAAAATAAATGAGTATAGATTGCATGAAGGTGAATCTATGCATGCAGATTTTGTGTTGCGTATTTCAATAATTGAGAAGCTTCTTAACAAAGTGATTGAAATTGATCCACTTCGTATTCAACATGTAAAAGAAAAAATTAAAAAAGCTATTGCTGAATTGGAATCTAAAATTGATGAAAGTAGGTTTGAGCAAGAACTAATTTATTACATTGAAAAATTAGATATTACTGAAGAAAAAGTTCGATTGAAAAATCATTTGGATTATTTTATGAAAGAGTTAAATGAGAACACTTCTAATGGTAAAAAACTTGGCTTTATCACTCAAGAAATAGGTCGTGAAATTAATACTGTTGGATCTAAATCTAATTTTGCAGATATGCAAAAATTAGTAGTTCAAATGAAAGATGAGTTGGAGAAAATAAAGGAGCAAAACTTGAACGTTTTATAATATTTTAAGCTTGTGAAAAACGTAGGAAAACTTATTGTTTTTTCAGCACCTTCAGGGTCTGGAAAAACTACCATTGTACATCATTTATTAAAACAAGAAGAATTAAATTTAGATTTTTCAATTTCAGCAACTTCACGCAATAAGAGAGGGTCTGAAGTAGATAAAAAAGATTATTATTTTATTTCTTTGAAAGAGTTTCAACAGCATGTTGATAATGATGATTTTATTGAGTGGGAAGAAGTGTATACAAATAATTTCTATGGAACTTTAAAAGAAGAAGTGGAGCGAATTTGGAAATTAGGAAAACATGTAATTTTTGATATAGACGTTGTTGGTGGATTAAGAATAAAGGAGAAATTTCCTAAGCAAACATTGGCCGTTTTTGTACAGCCTCCATCTATTGAAGAAATGGAACGTAGGCTTAGAAACAGGCAAACCGACAGTGAAGATAAAATAAAGGAACGTGTTGAAAAAGCTGAAAAAGAATTGAAATTTGCTGAGAAATTTGATGTTATTTTGATAAATAACGATTTAAATACAGCAAAGAAAGATGCCCATAACTTGGTTGAAAACTTTATAAAATAAATGAAAGTAGGTCTGTTTTTTGGAACTTTTAATCCAATCCATGTTGGACATATGATTATTGCAAATTATATTGCCGAATTTTCTGATTTGGATGAAGTTTGGTTTGTGATTACACCATTAAGTCCGTTTAAACAAAAAGCATCAATGTTGGGAAATTTGCATAGAATGGCATTGGCTAATATTGCTGTTGAAAACTATCCAAAATTAAAAACGTCCGACATAGAATTTAATTTATCACAACCAAATTACACTATTAATACTTTGGCTTATATTGAAGAGAAATTTCCTGAGCATGAATTCTCTTTAATAATGGGTGAAGATAATTTAAAGGGGTTTCATAAATGGAAGAATTATAATACTATTCTTAATAATTATAATTTGTATGTGTATCCACGTGTTTCAAGTGGTAGTACTCAACATGAATTATTAAATCATAAAAATGTGCATCAGGTAAATGCACCCATTGTAGAAATTTCATCAACCTTTATTAGAAAAGCAATAAAAGATAAAAAGGATATACGTACAATGTTGCCTTCAAAAGTTTGGAAATATATTGATGAAATGAACTTTTATAAATCTTAATTTTAGTGAACTTTTAACACGTGTAAACAGGTAAATTGAAATTATTTTAATAAAATTTCGTTGTATATTTGTTTGAAGTAGAATTATGGCAGAAAAACCTAAAGATAAAAGAAAATTCAGACAAAAATTGATTCATAAATACCGTATGGTAATTTTGAATGAAGAGACTTTTGAGGAAAAAATTTCATTTAAATTAACCAGGTTGAATGTTTTTATATTTAGCGGTTTATTTTCAATTTTATTAATTGTTGGTACCATTTTTTTAATTGCCTTTACACCTCTAAGGGAATATATTCCTGGGTATTCATCAACGCAATTAAAAAAAGATGCTACAAAATTGGTATATAAAGCTGATTCACTTCAGCAAGTTTTAGAGGTGAATAATTTATATATAGAAAAAGTAAGAGGTTTGTTAACCGGTGAGGTTTCTGAAGTTCTCTTTGATAAAGATTCGGTTTTAGCAGCCATTCAATATGATAAGGACAGTCTGAATTTGGCTCCTTCATCATTGGATATAGAATTTAGAAATGAAATTGAATCTGCCGATAGATATAGTATATTTACTGAAGCTACCAAAGATGTAGATATTGTGTTTTTTGCTCCAGTTGCAGGAACATTAACAGATGGATACAATTTAGAAAAGAAACATTTTGCGGTTGATATTGCAGTTGAAATGGGAACACCGGTTAAAACTGTTGCCGATGGTACTGTAATTTTTGCAGAGTGGACAGCAGAAACTGGGAATGTTATTATAGTAAAGCATACGAGCGGTTTTATTTCTATTTATAAGCACAATACAGCTTTACATAAACATCAGGGAGATTTGGTGAAATCTGGAGAGGTTATTGCTTCTGCAGGAAGTACCGGTGAATTAAGTACAGGGCCACATTTACATTTTGAATTATGGAATGAAGGATATCCTGTAGATCCAACTAATTATATTGATTTTGAATAATAATGAGCTTTAAAACAACTTTAGCGAAGCCTTTTGCAAAACGAATTGCATCCAAATTTTATAAAAAAAGTAATAATGCTGTTGAGGTTCAGCAAAAGATTTTCGAGAAATTAATTTCTCAGGCTAAAAATACACTTTTTGGGAAAGACCATAATTTCGATAAAATTAAATCATATAACGATTTTAAGAGAGAGATTCCTGTTAGAGATTATGAAGCTTTAAAGCCATATGTAGAAAAAGTTGTTGCAGGAGAATCAGATGTGTTATGGAAAGGTAAACCACTTTATTTTGCGAAAACTTCTGGTACTACTTCAGGAGCAAAATATATTCCATTAACAAAAGAATCTATGCCAACACATATTAGTGCAGCACGTAATTCTTTGTTAATGTATATTGCTGAAACTAATAAAACGTCTTTTGTAGATGGGAAAATGATTTTTCTACAAGGTAGTCCTGAATTAAATGAGAAGAATGGTGTAAAAACGGGACGCTTATCGGGTATTGCAGCTCATTACGTTCCTCAATATTTAATAAAAAACAGAATGCCGAGTTGGGAAACAAATTGCATTGAAGATTGGGAAACTAAAGTAGAAGCAATTGTTGATGAAACTGTGAATGAAAATATGACATTGATAAGCGGAATTCCTTCATGGGTACAAATGTATTTTGAAAAACTGATTGAAAGAACAGGTAAAAAGGTTGGTGACATTTTTCCAAATTTTAATTTGTTTGTTTATGGAGGGGTAAATTTTGAACCTTATAGAAATAAATTTGAAGATTTAATTGGCAGAAAAGTTGATACTATTGAGTTGTATCCTGCTTCTGAAGGTTTTATAGCCTATCAGGATTCTCAAAATGAAAAAGGAATGATGTTACTGGTAGACAATGGAATGTTTTATGAGTTTATTCCTGCCGATGAGTTTTTTGATGAAAACCCAACACGAATTTCATTGGAAGATGTGAAAATTGGAGTGAATTATGTGATCATTTTAAATACAAATGCCGGGCTTTGGGGTTATAATATTGGAGATACCGTTGAATTTGTATCAATAGATCCACCAAGAATTATTGTTACAGGACGTATTAAACATTTTATTTCAGCATTTGGAGAGCATGTAATAGGTAAGGAGGTTGAGCACGCTATGAATGAAAATACAACAAAAACAAATATTGGTATTACTGAATTTACAGTTGCTCCACATATTACTCCAAAAGATGGCTTGCCTTATCATGAGTGGTTTATAGAATTTGAAAACGAACCAGAGAATATAGAAGAGTTTGCCATTAAATTGGATGCTTCAATGCAACAGCAAAATGTATATTATTTTGATTTGATTGATGGTAAAGTGCTTCAGCCTTTAAAAATTACATCGATTAAAAAAGGTGGGTTTAACGATTATATGAAATCTATTGGGAAATTGGGAGGACAAAATAAAGTGCCAAGATTGTCTAATGATCGAAAAATAGCAGATGAACTTAAACAGTTTAGTGTATAATGAAGGTAGTATCAGTAAATATAGGAAAGAAAAAAAGTATAAATTATAAAGGGAAAACAATTGAAACGGGGATTTTTAAGCTTCCTGTTAATGATGCTATTGTTTTAGGGTTGGAAGATGTAGAAAATGATGCTGTAATCGATAGAAAGTATCATGGAGGCGTTGATCAAGCGGTGTATGCTTATTCAGAAAATCATTATGACTATTGGAAAGAGCTATACCCTGATTTGGACTGGAATTATGGTATGTTTGGTGAAAACCTTACAATTTCAAATTTAGAAGAAACTGAAATTCATGTAGGAGATACCTATAAATTGGGAGAAGTAATAATTGAAGTTACTAAGCCAAGAGAACCATGTATGAAATTGGGATTGGTGTTTGGTACTCAAAAAATTTTAAAACAATTTTGGAATTCAACTAAAAGTGGAATTTATTTTAAGGTGCTAGAAATGGGAAAGGTAACGGTTAAAGATAAGATGGTGCTTTTAAAGAAAAATGAAGATGCGCCAACTATTGCTGATGTATATAAAGCAAAGAAAAACAACTAAAAAAAAGGTTCGCAATTGCGAACCTTTTTAGTTTATTAAATAAAAGTTTGGTCTATTTTTTAGATAATAAATCTCTTATTTCTGCCAATAACTCCTCTTGTGATGGACCTTTTGGAGCTTCTGGAGCTGGTTCTTCTTTTTTCTTAGTCTTGTTAATTCCTTTGATTACCATAAACATAACAAATGCAACAATAATAAAGTCAATTACATTGGTAATGAAATCACCATAAAGAACAGCTACTTCTCCAACAACTTTTCCTGCCTCATCAGCAACTCCTTCTTTAACAATGTATTTTAAATCTTTGAAATTTGAGTTGAAAATTAATCCAACAAGAGGAGAAACAATTCCTCCAGTAAATGATGTAACAACTGCTTTAAACGCGGCACCCATTACAAAACCAACTGCAATGTCTACAAGGTTACCCTTCATTGCAAAATCTTTAAACTCTTTTAGCATTCCCATTTTTTTATGTAATTTTAGTTAACTTTTAGTTGAGCTAATATAGCAAAAAAATTAACATTATTTTAACAAGCGTCTAACACGTTGAGATATTGCAGTCAACAATTCATAAGAAATTGTATTTATTGATTTTGCCAACTGATTAATATGCTGTTGATTTTTATAGATTAAAACTTCATCACCTTCATTACAATTAATATCAGTTATGTTTACCATAATCATATCCATACAAACATTTCCTATAATGTAAGCCTTTTGATTATTTATATAAACATAACCTTTTCCGTTACCAAGTTGTCTTGAAATACCATCTGCATGGCCAATTGGAATAGTGGCTGTTTTTGTAGTTGAAGTTGCTTTAAATGCTCTGTTGTAACCAACAGTTTCACCTTTTTTAATAGTATGAATTTGAGAAATTATTGATTTTAATGTAAGAACATTTTTTAACTTTTTTGTTTCAGCTTCGTTATTTCCGAATCCATATAGTCCAATTCCTAATCGAACCATGTCAAATTGTGCTTCAGAAGCGTAATTTATAATTCCAGAAGTATTTAACATATGTTTAAATGGATAGGTATCCGTTTTTAAATTGCTTGTAAATTCTTCAGAAATAGTATTAAAAGCATTTATTTGTTGTAATGTAAATTCATGTTCATTTAAATCTTCACTTGCTGCAATATGTGAAAAAATAGATTTTATTTTAACTTCAGTTTGATTATTGATTATAGTTGAAATTTCTGAAATATCTTTTGGTGAGAATCCTAAACGATTGAGTCCAGTATTAAATTTAAAATGAATAGGAAGGTTTTTAAGGTTTAAATTTTTGGCAATTTCAATAAAATAATTAAGGATGTTTTTAGAGTAAATACAAGGTTCTAAATTGTATTTTATAATTTTTTCAAGATTTATTTTTAAAGGGTGTAAAACTAAAATAGGAGTTTTAATTCCTGCATTTCTTAAGGCAATACCTTCATCTAAATAGGCAACAGCAAAATAATCAACTTTGGCTTCTAAATATTTTGCAATTTCTTCGGCACTACTACCATAACCAAACGCTTTTACAACAACTAATACTTTTGTTGTTTTTAAAAGTTTAGATTTAAAATAATTGAAATTATAATCTATTGCCTTTAAATCTATTTCAAGTTTGGTAACATGGTTATTCTCCATTATTAGTTTGTGAAGTTTTTGTTTTTTCATTGCGAATCGCTTTGTAATATGCTGCACGACTCAAAGGTTCGTATTCTTGAGTTTCACCAAGCATAACTAGCTCTTCACCTTTAGCTGTTCTATGGCTATAATGTGCTAAGTTACCTGTTCTTGTGCAAACTGCATGAACTTTAGTTACATATTCGGCAGTAGCCATAAGGGCCGGCATTGGACCAAACGGATTTCCTTTAAAATCCATATCTAATCCAGCTACAATTACTCGTACCCCACGGTTTGCTAAATCATTGCAAACAGCAACAATTTCATCATCAAAAAATTGAGCTTCATCAATTCCCACTACGTCAACATCAGTAGCTAAAATTCTAATATTTCCGGATGAAGGTACGGGTGTAGATCTTATTTCATTGGAATCATGAGAAACAACTTTTTCATCGTCATATCTAACATCAATGGCAGGTTTAAAAATTTCTACTTTTTGTTTTGCAAATTGAGCTCGTTTCAATCTACGAATTAATTCTTCTGTTTTACCAGAGAACATAGATCCACATATTACTTCAATCCAACCAAATTGTTCTGTATGATTTACTGTATTTTCAAGAAACATTTTGTAATTTCACGCTTGAAAGGTTATTGTAATTTATTTTTTTAACAAACCTAAATTAAATATATTATGAATGTTGATTTGTTATTGACGTAAAACAGAAATACTGTTTTAGTTATACAAATTTATTAAAAATAACACCTCAAAAATCATTTAATAAAGCAACTTATGCACAAAAAAATTGAAGCCGAATTAGTAAGCCTGGCACACAGTATTTTAGAAATGAAAAGTGGAGATAATGTAGATGCTTTGCATAAAAAGGCAAGGGAGATTTGCGAAAAACTTTCTGTGCTTAAATTTGTAGAAGCCTATGTTAATGAAAAGGAAGACGTAATTGAGAAAGTTAAAGAATCTCCAGTTGTTAAACAAGAGGTTTCTGAAAAGAAAGAAATTTCAATGGTTGAGAAGGATGAAATTAAAAATGTTGAGCTTTCAAAAATAGATAAGCTAGATAATCAAAAAGAAGAGGAAATAGAAGCTGAAGAAATATTTGAAATAGAAAAATCTATTGAAGAGAACACTACAAATGAAGTGTTACCTTTAAAAAATACTTTGGAAGAAGAATTGAAAGAGGCTATTTCTGCCGATGTTGCTACTCAAATGTTTGAAAAAGCTACTGTTGAAAGCCCTGTTGTAAATGAACAACCTGAAGAGAAACAACGTTCTTTAAATGATTCTTTATTTAGAAATAATTTACAAATTGGACTGAATGATAGAATAGCCTTTGTAAAACATTTATTTGAGGGGAATCAGGAAGATTTTAATAGGGTATTATCTCAGTTAAATTCATTTAAATCGGAAAGTGAGGCAAAAGAATTTATCAATAATTTTGTGAAACCTGATTATGATTGGAGTGCTAGTGAAGATTATGAAGTAAGATTATTAAAACTTATTGAGCGTAAGTTTTCTTAATTGTACTTGAGTGTAGTTTAAATAATAATGTAGAAGAATAGAATTTTATTTGTTTTTAAATTAAAAATGAAGTGAAAGATTTTATTGAGAATTTGATAAAATTGAGTAACTTTAGCTACGTAAATTATATTAATTCAAGAAAAAATAACTTGCTGATTTGCAGGTGTTTAGGATAATGTTAGAAATTTCAAGACAACTTTAATAGTTGATTATTTATATATTTTAGAAAAACAATTATGAACGCAAAACAATACAACCAATTATTTGATGAGGTTATCGCAAAATACCATGTTATTGACGATGTAGATCAGCCTTTCGAAAATCCATTTGATAAAAATTCATTTGAGCATTTATTATATAGAAAAAACTGGATAGACACAGTGCAATGGCATTATGAAGATATAATTCGTTTACCAGACATTAACCCAGTTGAAGCAATTGTTTTGAAACGTAAAATTGATGCATCAAATCAGGATAGAACTGATATGGTTGAGTTTATTGATAGTTATTTTTTAGATAAATTTAAAGATGTAACTGTTAAAGAAGGTGCAAAAATTAATTCAGAAACTCCTGCTTGGGCAATTGATAGACTTTCAATTTTAGCACTAAAAATTTATCATATGAACGAAGAAGCAACAAGAGAAAGTGCTTCAGTTGATCATAGAGCAAAATGTCAGGCTAAATTAGATGTATTATTAGAGCAGCGTGTGGATTTATCTACTGCAATTGATGATTTGTTAAATGACTTTGCAACAGGTGAAAAATATGTGAAAGTATATAAGCAAATGAAAATGTATAATGATGAGGATACAAATCCAATGTTATACGCAAAAAAATAAATACTTTTAAAGTTACAAATAAGGTGTTTGATCGTCATTGATTAAACACCTTTTTTTATGAAAAATAGAATAGTAATTTTAGTTTTAGCGTTGGCACTAACATCATGTGCATCAAAATCATCCTTCAATTCATTTTATGCAGATAATAAAAATGAATGTGAGTTTTCTATAAGTTCACCTGCTTTTCTAGCAAATTTATTTATTCCAAAAGACGATGTTAGAGAATATGAAGATTTATTTAAAAAAGTGAAACATTATAAAGTGATGATCTTTTCTGATGCTTCCAAATCTTTAGATAAAAGATTTAATAGGTTTATCAAGCAAAAGAAATATGCTTCAATTTTAAGGATGAAACAAAATGGAGACCAAGTTCAATTGTATTTTTTACAAAGTAAAAATTCAATTAAGGAAATTGTTTTAAAAGTAAAAAGTGATAACGATTATGTTTTGTTGGGCTTAAAAACCAATATTTCTGAAGAAGATTTTAATAAAATAGTTGAAGATTCTAATATAAGTCTATCAAGTTTATAAGAAATCAATGAGTATAAAAAAAGCCGTTTGAGATTTCTCAAACGGCTTTTTTTTATTGTTAATTTATTTTGTTACTTATTTCTTTTTTGCAAAAGTGTAAGTAATACCAAAGTTAATTCCAAATGATGAATAAGGAACAGTTTCTGCTAATACTGAGTTCTCACTCTTAGATTTTTCTGTTACATAATTAGTTTCATCTGATATTAATACTGCTAATGTTTGAATATTTGGATCAGACATTAATGCAGGTGAACTTTGAATAGTTGCTAAAAGTTGATCTCTGGTTAAATCTTGAGCTCCAGCTATAGTAGTTAAAGATCCTGAGAAAGAATCGAGCGTTGCTTTGTCTCTTTTAACGCTAATTCCCATATATTCTCCTTCAACAAAAACAGAAAATTTTTCATTAATATTGTGTTTATAACCTAAGGCAGCCGTAAGACCTAAAGGAAGAACTCCTTTAAAACTTCTGTCAAATTTTACATCTAAAGTTGCATCAACTGGAATTGTTGGTAATGCTCCAGTAGGGAGAAATGCTTTTGCAGTCCCTTTAACCTCAGTTTCCCCACCAATTTTAATTAAAGCTCCAAAACGTCCATAAACATTGTCGTTAAATTTATAAACTAATGATGGCATTGCTCCAAAAGCTCTACCTCTTCCAATAATATTTAATTCTTGTCCCTTGCTTGCAAGAGTAATATCTCTTAAAGTTTGATCCGCTCCATGCAAGTAACCTAATCCTAAATCAACTCCAAAGGTGTCATTAAAAAAGTAACCAATTCTTAGTTGACCGTTCAATCCTTCACCATAACTACCATAAGTTGCTTCTAGGTTCGCATCTGTTTCAATTTCTCCCATTTTAACTCCTGCACTACCTATGGCATAACCACCACTACCTGAAATGTAAAATTGTGCACTTGCACTTGTCGCTAATCCAATAGCAAACAAAACCATTAAAAATTTTTTCATAATATAAGTTTGTTTTAATATGAAACAAAAATATATTTTAAATGAAACTAAATAGCGACTAATGTTACTTTAGTGGTATTAATATGAATTTGCTAAAATGTGGTATGCTAATTTAGCAACTAATTAATATTTGCCATGTTTTTATTTGAATTTCCTATAAAAATTTCTTTTTCATTAACTATTACAGGTCGTTTTAAGAAGGTGTATTCATCTAATATGAGTTGTTTGTAGTCTTTTTCGGTTAAATTTTGAGTTTTTAAACCCATTTGAGTGTATTTTTTAGCTCTTCTGCTAAATAAAACCTCGTAACTTTTTGTTAATGAATATAATTCATCAAGTTGTTGCACATTAATAGGCTCAGTTTTAATTTCTTGAAGCACATATTTTGTAGAGTCCATTTCTTTTAAAATTCTTCTGCAAGTATCACATGTTTTTAGATAGTATATTTTTTTCATATTGAAATATTATTTGATTAAGTAAAAATAATGCGATTTTATTATAAATTTGACTACTTATTAAAAAAATAAAAACAATGCAGAGACAATTCAATATCCTTAAAAAATCAAGAGAATTAACTTTAAAAGCTATAAATGATCTTACAATTGATCAAGTAAATAAAATCCCTGAAGGGTTTAAAAATAATGTGGCATGGAATATTGCTCATTTAGTAGTAACCCAACAATTACTATGTTATAAACTTTCAGGTATAGATTGTTTAGTTTCTGAGGAACTTATAAATAAATTTCAAAAGGGATCAGCTCCTTCGTATATGGTCTCAATTGAGGAGTTTGATAAAATTAAAAAACAGTTCACGGATTTGCCAATAAAGTTGAAGGAGGATTTTGACAAAGACACTTTTAAAAATTATAATTCTTATACCACAAGTGTTGATATTACTTTAAACGATATAAACGATGCTATAAGTTTTAATAATTATCATGAAGGAATCCACCTCGGAGTTATTCTTCAATTGAAAAAGTTTATTTAATATGAATTAGTTTGCTGTTGCTACCATATTAATTTTTTTCTGAGCTTTTTGGTTATGATTTAATGGTAATTACAATTGTTTTTACCTTATTGGTGTTAGCTACAAATTTGTTTAATGATAATCTATTAGAGCAAGAAGATTGTTAATATCTCGAATTGATTTTTAAACAGTATTGCTTGATGTTATGCTAAGATTCTTGTTATTTGTAGGCGTCTTACATATTAATTTTCAGCAATTAAAAGTGCAATGAAAACCTATTTTGACTTTTCCAATTTAGTACATTAATATCAATATTATTGGTTAGGTTTTTTATTCTACTTATAAAACTAGTAGGACTAGATATAGTTTTTAAAGACTGTTTATTATTTGAACCTTTAATTTTTCCTACCAATCAAATTGTTGTTTTGGGTATTTTAAAGCAGGTTGGTTCACAAAAAAATAGAAACAAAGATTCTAGGTGAATTATTATTTAATGGTGGCATTGATGTAATTGTGTTTTTAACAATCTATGAAATTGCAAAAGGAGGTAACAATGTAACTCTATAACTTCGGTATTAAGTTTTGCCCAAGGGTTGAAATTTATTTTTAGTAATAACTAATGTAGTTGTAGTGTTTTCAATAATTGGACAAGGCTTAACTGCAGGTAAATTAATTAAAAAATTAAATAAAGAATAAGTACATTTGTTGTCGAATATATGCTGAACAGAAAATAATTTAAGATGAAATTTAATACAAAAACAATTCACGGAAATCAAAAGCACGATCCTTCTACAGGAGCGGTTATGCCTCCAATTTATCAAACATCAACATATGCGCAGGCTTCGCCTGGAGATCATAAAGGATATGAATATTCAAGGACAGGAAATCCAACAAGAAACGCTCTTGAAAATGCTTTTGCAAGTATTGAAAATGGAAATTTTGGGTTGGCGTTTGGATCTGGTTTAGCAGCAATTGATTGTGTTATCAAATTATTGAGCCCTGGAGATGAGGTGGTTTCTACAAATGATTTATATGGAGGATCTTATAGAATTTTCACTAAAATATTTGAAAATTATGGAATCAAGTTTCATTTTATAGGAATGGAAAATGCTGATAATATTGAAAATTTTATAAATGATAAAACGAAATTGATTTGGGTTGAAACACCAACCAATCCAATGATGAATATTATTGATATTGATGCTGTTTCTAAAGTGGCTAAAAAACATGATGTTTTATTGGCTGTTGATAATACTTTTGCTACACCATACTTACAAAACCCATTAGATTTAGGGGCAGATATTGTTATGCATTCTGCAACTAAGTATTTAGGAGGACATTCTGATGTGGTAATGGGAGCTTTAATTGTAAATGATAAAGAATTAGCAGATAAATTATATTTCATACAAAATTCTTGTGGAGCGGTTTGTGGACCAATGGATAGTTTTTTGGTACTGAGAGGTATAAAAACATTACACGTACGTATGCAACGTCATTGTGAAAATGGTAAAACTGTTGCCGAATATTTAAAGAAACATCCAAAAGTTGAAAATGTGTATTGGCCGGGATTTGAAGATCATCCAAACCATGAAATTGCTAAAAAACAAATGAGAGATTTTGGCGGAATGGTTTCATTTGTTACTAAAGGTAATAAAATGGAAGATGCTTATAAAATAGTTGAAAACCTTAAAATATTTACGTTAGCAGAATCTCTTGGAGGTGTAGAATCTTTATCAGGCCATCCAGCAAGTATGACACATGCTTCTATTCCTAAAGAGGAGAGAGAAAAAACAGGGGTTGTTGATTCTTTAATTCGATTGAGTGTTGGTATTGAAGATATTGATGATTTAATTGCAGATTTAGAAAATGCTTTATCTCTGATATAAATAAAATTGAAATTTATAAAAAAGGGTGCTTTTATTAAAAGCACCCTTTTTTTATATTATAAAATGATAATTTAATTTAGATAGTACACATATCCAACATGTACCCACAATAACCAATCATTAAATTTATTGGCAGGATCATCAACTGCATTTAATCCATCAACAAAATTAGAAAAGAAAAATTGCCATCTGGATTCAATTAAAAGATCGGAATATTCACCTACCTTTAATCTTGTTCCTACTCCAAAAGTTAAGGATCCAGTAATATTTGGATCCATTTTAGTTGCTCCAGGAACTGCCCATTTATGAAATAATACGTTTGGATCTTGTTCCCAATCTCCTAAATCTGATTTTAATTCTGGATCGTAATAGTCAAGCATAAATCCGGCGCTAACATAAGGAGACCAATTTAAATCAGGAATTCTTCTTGATCCAAAATCAACAATATCAACAATATGAAATTCTAATTGCGCCCCAAAATTTATTAATTTCGCTTTCCCATGCATGCCTCTAAGTTGATCTGCGGTAATTAAGGTTCTCTCCTTTTTTACCCATTCACCAAAATGATCTAAATCAGCAGACATATATGATAGTTCACCTCTTATTCTAAAATGTTCTGCCCAATAGTTGGTACGTTGATTCCAACGGTATCGGTAGTCGGTAAAATTCATATAGTAAACTAAACCAAACCCCATTCCTATATTACCCCCAACATTACTCATAAGATGGTTTCTTTGTCCGTAGTCAGTAGTGAAAGATGCTGAACCTGCGATAAATCCAATTTCATGACTTGCTTTATCTTGTGCCTCTATTTGCACTGCGGTTAAGCAGAAAAAGAAAAGGGTTAGAGTTGTAATAAACTTCTTCAAAATTAGGGTTTTAGTATTGTCAAAAATAGTAAATTTTTTAAACTAACCATATATATAAAATCCAATTAGCTTTTATTTTAGCCTAAAATTTTCATTTTCATCCCAGTTAGCCTTTATTTCGGGTTCTGTTTCAAAATACTGAACTCTTTCAGAGTTTATTTTTAATAGAAAATTACCAGTATCCCATCGACCATTATTATTGTCATCAAAAATAGCTCTAATAAGGTATTTGTTAGGTAATATATTATTGAATTTAACAGTTTTATCAGTTGAAATTCTTTCTGAAGCTATTATGGTTCCCTTTTCAGTAACTAACTGCACAATAACTGGTGAATTTACATTTGAAACATTCAAGTTTAAATTTCCATAATCCTCAAAATCTTTAGTAGAAAACTTATAAGATAAAGTGTCGTTGGTATTTTCAAAAATATCAGAAATTGATTTTGGAAGCAGTTGTAAATTATAATCAGTTTTAACTTCCTTCTTAAAATTAATTAGTAACCTCGTTTTAAAGGGGTCTGTTTTGACAGTGAAAGGAATAGCAATAGAATCCTTGTTGATCAGTGATATCTTAGTAGTGTCAATTTGTACAATTGGAATATTTGAACTTATTGAAAAAGTGTCTCTAAGATGCAATGTAGTTGAAATATTACTTTTTAAAACTACAGTATCTTTTTTTGAAGATCTTAATTGAACTGTTAATGTATCTTTAAATTCTAAATTACTTATTTCAAACATTAAAGAGTCATTTTCAATATCACTATACCAATAATTAAGAGAGTCTTTTCCTTTTTCAAATAAGAGTTCTTGTTTAAAATTATTAGGGGTATTATCAAGTAGTTTTATGATTAAATCTTTAGCGTTTCCTTCATAACCAAAAAGAATTTTTCCTTTAGAAACTTCCTTTGGTTTAGTCATTTTAAAAGGTAGTACCTCTTTAAATATTGGAATTGTAAATGATTTATCTGTTGGTAAGGTAATAGTATCTTGTAAAAATCCAATTTTATCCTGTTGAGGTTTGTAGATATAGGTGTTGGTAGCCTGTTTTATAGCCACCATAAAATATTTTCCAGCTTTTAAATTACTAAATTCAAAATTAGTTGTGTCTAAGGTACTTGTTACATATAATGGTTTTTCTTTATAAATTAATGAATCGGTATAATTTTCATTAATTTCATACAGCATTACCGAAATGTGATTGTCGGTTTTCTGATTAAAAGCATCAAAAACTTTTCCATTAATTTTTAGAGAATCAATGTAAGTCCCAGTAGATACTACGTATTTAAATTGCTCTAATTTATTTTCTTCATTATTATCAGCAATACTATTTCCAAAGTTAAAAGTATAGGTTGTATTCTCTTTTAAAGTATCTAAAATTTTAATACTAATAAATTTACTTGCTGTTCCTACAGGAGATATTTCTGGTGGATATTTTAAAGGAGGTGAAATTATCAATTGTTTATTAATATCCTTCAGTTTAATATATTCATCAAAAGATATTTTTATTTTTTTAGCTACAAAATTAGTGCTCTCATGATTAGGAGTTACGCTTACCATTAACGGTGGAATACTGTCTTTTAATCCTCCAGTTGGTCTTCCTCTTTTTGCGCAATTAGTTAATGTTAAACTTAAAACTGCTAACAAGAAAATTTTATAAACTTTATACTTCATATAATAGTGAATATCTTTAAATGCAAAATAACAATTTATTTAGTTAAAAATCGCAATTCATTTTTTCGTATTCCATAAATTTTAATTAATTCTATTTGGTATATGCAATGCATGCAATGCTAATTTTTAACCCCTTTATTTTTGAAAAAGATTTACAACAAGCTTCAAGTGTAGATCCAGTTGTTATTATGTCATCAATTAATAAAATATGTTTATGCTCTAATTTTTCTAAATTTTCAACAACAAATAATTCTTGTACATTCTTCCATCTGTCTAAACGAATTTTTTTTGTTTGTGTTTTAGTTGAAGATATTTTTTTTAGAAAATTTTCTTTAAAGGGTATCTTTAATACATTTTCTAGGCTTTTCCCAAAAGTTGTTACTTGGTTATACCCTCTAGTTTTGTGTTTTTTAGGATGTAATGGAACAGGAATAATATAATCGATGTTTTTAAATCGGTTACTTTTTTTAATTTCGGTACCTAGCCAATTTCCAGTAAAAATTCCTATTTGCTGTTGGTTTTTATACTTTAATTCATGCAAAAGCTGTTGTGTTAATCCTTTTTTTAAAAAATAAAACAAAGCAGTGGCATTTTCAATTTGAATTCTTCCGTAAAATGATTTTTCAACCAAATTATGAGCTTCATTAGTGAAATTAGTTAAGGGTAAATCATGTCTGCATACTAGACAGATAGTTTCTTCATTTCTTGTTAAATGTTCATTACAGCAAACACATACATCAGGAAAAAAAATATTTAAAATATCTTTTATAAAAATCATAGCAATTTTTTTTTGAAAAATACAATAGAATATGATAATTATTACAGATTTGAATGAATAGTTATGAATTAATTATGAATTTTAGTAATTATGGTGTAACTTTATGTTTTAGTAAAAAATCACCTCAAATATTATTTATTCACTCCACTATAATTTAATTTTGCAATTGACGTTGAATCAGTAAATTAAAATTTAATTAATAAATATTAGGAATGATGGAAGAAAATAAGAAATCAAATAGTAAAACAATCGTTATTATTTTGGGTGTATTATTATTAGGTGCTATTGGGTATACAGTTTATAATAATTCAGAACATAAGAAATTAACTGATGCTATTGAAGAAGAAAAAACGGAGATTGAAGGTAATTTAGATAATATGATTGTGAAGTATGAAGAGGCAATAGGTCAAAATACTTCTATGTCTAATGAATTATCCATTGAAAGAGATAGAATTATTGCTTTACGAGATTCAATTAAAGGTTTAAAAGCAACTAATTATAGTTTAATAAGACGTTATAGAAATCAAATTGCTAAATTAGAAGAAACAAACAGACGTTTATTCTTTATGACCGATTCTTTAACAGGAGCGAATCAATTATTAACAATGGATTTGGATAGTGCTAATGTTAAAATTTCAAGACAATTAGCTAAAGTCGATACTTTGTCATTGCAAAATTTACAATTATCTGAAAAAGTAGCTATAGGATCGGCTCTAAAAGTAGGTTCGGCTAAAGTTTTAGCAATGAGAGAGCGCTCAAGCGGTAAATTAGTTGAAACATCAAGATCTAGAAATACTGATGCTTTTAGAATTAACTTTACAATTGACAAAAATGAAATTACTGAACAAGGAGAACGTCAGGTATATATTCAAATTGTAGATTCTAAGGGAAATACAATTGCAAGTAAAGGAGAATTAACCTTTAATGACATGCAAATTAATTATAGCGATCAAACAATAGTAAATTATTTAAATGAGCCAGTTGATATAATTTCATTGGTTGAAGTTGATAGAGATAGCATATCAAAAGGTTTATATAATGTAAATATTTATATTGAAAATAAGTTTGTTGGAGCAACACGCATTACCCTAAAGTAATTTAAGTAACTCCAGAATAGTATTATTTAATGTTAATATAGTGGAAATAGTTTAGGCTATTTCCACTTTTTTGTTTTATAGTAATAAAAGCTTTCCTATTTTTGCAGGATGGCAAATCAAGAAGATAAATTTAAGAAAGTTATTTCACATGCAAAGGAGTATGGTTATGTATTCCAATCTAGTGAAATATACGACGGGTTAAGTGCAGTTTATGACTATGCCCAAAATGGTGTTGAGTTAAAGAAAAATATTAGAGATTATTGGTGGAAAGCAATGGTTCAAATGAACGATAATATTGTTGGTTTAGATTCAGCAATATTTATGCATCCAACAATTTGGAAAGCTTCTGGCCATGTAGATGCTTTTAATGATCCTTTAATTGATAATAAAGATTCTAAAAAAAGATATAGAGCAGATGTTTTAATTGAAGACTATGTTGGAAAATTAGACACTAAAATTGAAAAAGAAGTTGCTAAAGCAGCAAAACGTTTTGGAGATTCTTTTGATAAAGCTGAATTTCTTTCAACCAATCCAAGAGTAATTGGATATAAAGAAAAAGGTGATGCAATTTTACAACGCATGGGACAATCTTTAGAAAAAGAAGATTTAGCGGATGTAAAATTACTTATTGAAGAACTAGGAATTGGTTGTCCATTATCGGGTTCAAAAAATTGGACAGATGTTAAGCAATTTAACTTAATGTTTGGAACTAAATTAGGAGCTTCTGCCGATACAGCAATGGACTTGTATTTGCGTCCAGAAACCGCTCAAGGTATTTTTGTAAATTTTTTAAATGTTCAAAAAACTGGTAGAATGAAAATTCCTTTTGGAATTGCTCAAACTGGTAAAGCATTTAGAAATGAAATTGTAGCTCGTCAATTTATTTTCCGTATGCGTGAATTTGAACAAATGGAAATGCAATTTTTTGTACGTCCTGGAACTCAAAAAGAGTGGTATGAAAAATGGAAAGAAACACGTTTAAAATGGCATATGTCATTAGGTATGGGTGAAGATTTGTACCGTTTCCATGATCATGAAAAATTAGCTCATTATGCTGATGCAGCTTCAGATATAGAATTTAAATTCCCATTCGGATTTAAAGAATTAGAAGGAATTCACTCTAGAACTGATTTTGATTTATCAAGTCATGAAAAGTACTCTGGTAAAAAACTACAGTATTTTGATCCAGAATTAAATGAACGATACGTACCTTATGTAGTTGAGACATCTATTGGTTTAGATAGAATGTTTTTAGCGGTATTTTCTAACTCTTTGCGAGAGGAAGAACTTGAAAACGGAACTACACGAACCGTGTTAAAATTACCATCGGTATTAGCGCCATTTAAAGCAGCTGTTTTACCATTGGTTAAAAAAGATGGACTACCTGAAGTTGCACGTAAAATTGTAGAGGATTTAAAGTGGGATTTCAATGTGGCTTATGATGAAAAAGATGCTGTAGGAAGAAGATATAGAAGGCAAGATGCTGCTGGAACACCATTTTGTATTACTGTAGATCATGATACTTTAAACGATAATTCTGTGACGATTCGTAATAGAGATACTATGGAGCAAAAAAGAGTTAAAATTGAAGAATTACGCTCTATTATTAAAGAAGAAGTAGAAGTTAGAAACTGGTTATTGAGAATATAATTGCAGTTCAGCTATAAAACAAAAAACTCCAAGATTTTCTTGGAGTTTTTTGTTTTATAGAATTAGCTAATTATTTAAATCGATAACCAATTGATACACCTCCACGACCTACAACTTCAATATCACTATTTCCTAATAGATCTCTACCAATTCCTAAATATATTTCAGTAACAAAACCTCTCTTTGTTACAAACTTTCCTCCAACAGATATTCCAGCTGCCAAATCTGTAAATTTTTCATCAATATAATCACTTCCAGATCCACCATTATTATGATAATATATTTCTTCTTTACCAGTGTGTAACATAGTAAAGGCTTCTACGAAAAATCCACTAGCATATTTACTTGAGAAAAAATGTCTGTAATATGGAGTTAAGGAAAAGGTTCTATATTCATCAAGTCCTTCACTGGCCGAATCCAAACTGAAAAGCGTACTTACTCCAATAGATGCTTCTTCATTAAGAATTTTTTCATAATTTAAATCAAGCCATTTAAAACCAATAAGGTTAGACATGTTAATTTTTAATTCGTTTTGTTTTAAATTTTCTTGATCATCAAATTGTTGACAAAAAGATGAGAAAGTGAACATTAACAATAAAATTGTTATAGAAATTTTTTTCATGAATATTTAGTTAAGATTAAAGCAAATGTAATATCAATAACTAAACCAAACTAAGAAATCGATTAAAAAAGAGCTTTTAGTTGAATTGTACCCGTATGAATGGTGTTGGAAGTCTCACTTTTTCTTCCTAAATAATTGATGTTAAGATGCAAATAGGTGTTTATTTTTTTTGTGTATAAAAAACTCCAAGTATAATTTTTTCCGGGCCTAAGACCTTCAAGCATTTGATAAGAAACGGGAGAATTATTTATACCTTTAAAATTATTGTTGAAAATATTTATTTCTGATTTAATTAAGCTTTTTGAACTGTTCAAAATATTAAGCGAGAATCCAATTTTATGCTGGTTTAACAATTCTAAACCCCCAATGGTATTTTCTTTATTTTTATGTTCATAATACATAGAAAAATAACTGTTTTTATTGTAGTAATACGAAAGTTTAGGGAAGAATGTATAATTGCTTAACGTATAATTTCTATTTGTGTAATTGCTTGAATTACTTTTGTTTTTACCTTTTTTAAAATCTAAATTTAGTTGCCAAAATGCACCAATTTTATGTTCAAATTTAAGTTGATGTAAGATTAATTGATTTTCTAAATCATCAATAGTTGTGGTTGTTTTGTTTTCGGATTTTAAAAAATTATAGGTGGTCGAATATTGTTTTTTTCCTTTGTTGAAATAGAAACTGTTATTAATATTTAGGTTCAAGCCTAATAAGTTATTATCATTATATCTAAAGGGATTTAATGATATTTTGTTCTCTTCTTTTTTTTGTTTGCTATCAATTAAAAGAAAGGTTTGATTATAGAAGTGAGATAGTATTTTTTTGATTCCTGTTTTTGAATTCCATTGTTGTGGATTTAAAATTAAATTTTGAGTAAATTTATTTTGATAAGTGGCAATATAATTTACTGTTGGTAATATAATTCTTAAATACTCAGCCTGATCCTGAAACTGCGCTATTTCAAACTCATTTAACTCTTTTACCCCATTTTTATTATAATCAATCCATGTATAAAAACCTTGCCCTGGTTCTGTTTTAAAATAGCTAAAATCCTGTTGAGGTAGGTTTCCAGATAGTGTTTGGTATTGTGTATTTATGGTTAAAAACTGATTGAATAATTGTTGTTTGTATAATATTTTTGAGTTTAAAGACTCTTCATCTTTAGAACTAATATTGTCAACTGTTCTATAATTAATATAGGTACTTAAATTTGAAGATTTTGAATTGATAAAATTAGCCTTTAAATAATAAGTTTTTGAAGTGCTTACTTGTTTTAAAAAGTTGTTTTGAACACTATCTGTAATCCTAAAATTGGCTCCAATTTGGGTATAAACAGAAGTAGAGTCGCCAATACCTCCAAAAGCTTCATATGAATTGAATTTATGACTTGTATTTAGAATATTGTCGGAATTAAAATCTTTTCTCCTATTGCTTTCATTTTGTATTAAGAACCCAATCCAATTTTTAGATAAATTGTATTTAGTACTCAAGTAGTTTTTTAAAAATGTACTTTTTTCAGAAGGTGTTATATTGTTTAATAAACTACTATTTTGAGTTATTGATAAATTATTATGATTGATATTACTTATAACTGAGTGTTTTGACCCACTAAAAGATTTTCCAAATTTTAAATTTTCAAATTCATAAATTAGATTTGATTTTTTATTATTTGATAATTCTAAACTTGAACTTAATAATTTTTGATCTCCATTAGCTATATTTAAATTCCAGTTTCTATTGAATTCTACACTTTGAATACGTTCTATACTTTTAAAATTTTCATCAATTAAATCGTATTTAAATTTACTATTAAGATTCCATTTTCCTTGAAGAATATTTTGATCCCATCTTAATTTGGCAGCTAAACCTTTGTTTGAAGAATCATCTTTTGTTGAAAATAAATTTTCATCCCTGTTACTAAAAGCAGTTTCTGCTTTAATACTTGTTTTATTAGTTGGGTTGAAAGAAGTTTTAAAGGCAATAATTTGTAATTTGTTAGGAGCTTTTAATTGAATTACTGGGTTGTAATTACCTAAATTTTTTCCAATAAATTCATATATTTTTCCAGTGGCAATGACATCTTTTAAAACATAATCCCCATTATTTTCACCTACATAAGAAAAAGTTACATTGAATAACTCTTCACTTTGATTTGGTGAATATTCAAAAAATTCATTAGCTCCAATAACTATTTTTTTATACAATATTTTATCTTCAGAGTAAGTATCTACAATTGCTGAGGGAGTAATCATTTCTTCTATATTATTTCCGGCATCTGCTAAAATTTGCTTTTGATTATTACTTAGATCTTGCTCTAAAGACTGATTTTTTAAATCGTTTTCATTATAAAAATATCCACTAACAGTAAGTCTATCTGTTTTGAAAGTTGCGTTGTTATAAGTGATAAATCGAGTGTAAACTTTATCTGTAAATTGATATTCCGCAGTAATTCTCATATCACTTGTAATTGGAAAAGTGGTATTGAAGATTATTTCTGCCGTATTATAATCAATAATATAATCATGGTTTTCACCTCTTTTTAACAATCTTCCATTTACATAAATTTGTTCAGTTCCAGATAAAATTAAGATATAAGTATTGCTATTAAAATCTGATAATTTATATGGGCCTTGATTTGCTTCAATTCCATTAAATTGAATTTTTTTATATTTTCCTTTAACAATAGCACCCGAAGTTTCGAGATCAATCTCCGAATTATCGTTTTTTAGTTTGGTTTTAACAGCAAGTCCCGAAACCTTTTTATTAAAATTAAGAAAAGAAGTTTCGTTATTGTTCAGATAAATATCTCCCGCATTAACGCTCCAATTATTACTAAATAGTTCAATAAATACTCTGTCAAATTCATTTAATTTATAGGTGTTTCCGTTTTCCTGAATAGGAATATTTGTATCAATAATAGAGGCTTTTAAAGTAACTTTATCTGATAATTTACCTTCTAATTGTAAATCAAGAGTCGAGTTAACCACAGCGTTTTGGTTATTACCAATTGTAAGTCCTCTGGCAATATTCCCTGTGGTTTTTAATCCTTCAAAAGGAGTAAAGGGATTCTTTTGATTATTCGATTTTATACTGTAAAGTTTGGTTTCATTTGTAGCTTTAGGAACAATTAATTTTTTATCTAATATGAAATAACGCTTCGTTAAAAAATTGGGGTACGAGGTGTATTGAACTTTAATTTTAGATATTTCTTCTGAAGTGTTTTTATTGAAAATTAACAATGCTTTTGCAAAGTTAATAATGTATTTTGTAGAATCAATTTCAATATTATCATTAGAATAGACTTTAAAATTAAATGGAATAATACTTACCGAATCTATTTTAACAGTATCATTTTTAATTAGAAAAGATTTGAGATGTGTATTTTTTGATTGAAATTGAGCGCTAACGTTAACGCTAATTAGTAAAGCTAAGAAGAGTAAACGGTTTTTCATTTTAAACTAATATTTAAAGATTGTGTTAGTTTAAAATAATGATTGTTGAGGGGCTGGACTTTCATGAGCCAAAAGCCACTTTTTTCTCCAAATTCCACCTGCATATCCAGTTAATGAGCCATCACTACCTATGATTCTATGGCAAGGTATGATAATCCAAATTGGATTTTTTCCATTCGCAGTAGCAACTGCTCTAATAGCTTTAGGGTCACCTAATTTTTTTGATTGTTCTAAATAAGTTCTTGTTTTACCAAAGGATACATTTAAAAGTTCATCCCACACTTTCTGTTGAAATTCAGTCCCTTTTGGATTCAATTTTAATTGAAAATCTTTTCTGGTGCCAGCAAAATATTCATCGAGTTGTTGAAAGCAACTTAGTAAATTTTGAGGAATATTTAATGTGGTGTCAATAGCTTCATCAATTAAAGTAACTGAATTTATACCGTTTTCATTACCAATAATTTTAGCGGTTCCAATAGGTGTTTTATAATATGCTGTTTGGTTAGATTCCAAAAATGTTTTTAGAGTTTAATGTTGTTATTTCTGCAACTTCTTCTGGAGTTGTTTTATATATATCAGCTAATTTATCTAATACTTTTGTAATATAGCTACTTTCATTTCTTTTTCCTCTAAATGGGGTAGGTGCTAAATATGGAGCGTCTGTTTCTAAAACAATGTGTTCCAAAGGAATTTCATTTAAAAATTTATCTATTTTACCATTTTTGAAGGTTACTACACCTCCAATTCCTAATTTCATATTGTATGAAATAGCTTTTTTTGCTTGTTCTAAATTACCCGAAAAGCAATGAAAAATCCCAAAAAGTTTGTCATCATTCACTTCTTCTAAAACTTCAAAAATTTCATCAAAGGCCTCTCTACAATGAATTACAATTGGAAGGTTTTTTTCTTTAGCCCATGTTATTTGAGTTTTAAAAGCTGTTTGTTGCTCTTTTAAAAAAGTTTTATCCCAATATAAATCTATTCCAATTTCTCCTAAGGCATAGAACTCACGTTTATCGAGCCATTTTTTAACAAAAGAAAGTTCCTCTTCTACGTTTTCATTTACATGTGTAGGATGTAATCCCATCATTAAAAAAATATTTGAAGGGAAGTCTTTTTCTAAACTTAACATAGCATCTATATAAGTAGAATCTATTGCTGGAATGAAAAAACGTGAAACGCCTGCATCAATAGCTCGTTGCATCATTTCATTTCTGTCTTCATCAAATTGTTCACTATATAAATGAGTGTGAGTATCTGTTATAATCATTTGGCAAAAGTAGTTAAAAAACTAAAAAAAACGTCATTAAGAAGTGTGTAGGGGCGAAGTAATCTTTTCGATTAGAATTGACTACCTCACTTGTTTCGTAATGACGCTTTAATAAATTAAAAATAAGAAAATATTGCTACTTTTCAATAATCGTCAATTGGTATATGCAAAAGAGAATTATTTTATTGAGCAACAATTTATTTGTTTAATAGAACAAATCATTAATATTAGATTTGTTTGAATAGCAGGTATTTTTACTTTAAAAAAGCAGTAGATTTGGCTTAAATAAATAAAACATGAATTTACATAACATTCTTCTTAGAAAGAGATACGTTAAAATTAAACTTAAGAAAATAAATACTAATCATTTTGAGTTAAAGGCAAAAGTGAATGGGGTTTCTGGAAAGTTTATTTTGGATACTGGAGCTTCAAATTCATGTATTGATGTAAAATTGGCTGAAAAATTTGATCTTCAGGTTGAGGATTCAGATACAAAAGCAGCTGGAGCTGGTGCAATAGGAATGGAAACAAAGATTACTTCAAAAAATAAACTGAAATTAGGTAAATGGCGTTTTAATAATTTCAATATCGTATTATTTGATTTAACACATGTAAATATGGCTTTATCAGAACACAACGCTGATGAGATTGATGGAATAATTGGAGCAGATATTCTTGAAAAAGGAAAAGCTATTATTGATTATAACAAGAAAAGTCTTTTTTTAAGAAAATTGATTTATAAATATTAAAAAAGCTTGACTTAGGCTGTTTTAAACCTCCAGGTTAATATACCACCTACCATAATAGTTTCTTGCTTTAAGCATTTTCCATAATGCATATTAAAAAATAAATTATCTAATACAACATAACTTAATCCTCCAATTAAATAATTAGATGTTAAATCTCTTTGTGAAATTTCCCCATTGTTTTCAACAAAAAATTGAAGTTTATTGTTAATGGAATAACCTAAGTTTGAAACGTATTGTGTGGCTGTTGATTTATCAGAATGAATTTTATATCTAAAATTATAATTTAAAATAAATTTATTAGAAAGTTTGTTAGATAAGTTCAATGAAAAAAGATGTGCAGTTTTATTAAGTGCCTCAGTTTCATTAAATGGAACAATTGATCTATATGTAAATGAGGTTTCCGGGATAAATTTATTTCTTTCTAACAAATTTACAACAACACCAAGCTGAACCTTTTTTATGTGGAAGTTTGAAGAAACTAAATCATTATTAGAATATAATGCCTCATTATTAAATGGTGTAACCAGCTGTAATTCTACTCTCTTATTTAATCCGTATCGAAAAAGAGCACTTGGTAAAGACCAAGATGTTGTTTTTTCTAAATCATCTTTTTGAATTGTTTGAAATGAAGCCAATTCAATTTGAAAAATATCCTTTTTTACAATGTTAGAATAAATTACGGTTTGTGCATTTATGGTTAAATAATTAACCGATACAAAAAGCATTATGATGAAAATTTTTGTCTTCATTTATTTCGATCTAAATTTTCTACAAATTTAAATTGTGGTAGAGAAAGCATGTATGATATTTATCAATAATATAAAAAATAAGAATAAAATTTACTTCAAAATATTAAATTGATAAAAAAAGACACTCAAAATGAGAAGTTAATAAAATTATTGAAATTGCAATTAGTGTTTTAGATTGAAATTATAAACAAAAATACCACCTACATAAAACATATTATGATTCATTCCTTTGGCCGTAGAAAGATCTAGACTAAATCTATCATTAAAAATATAACCTAGACCAGTACTGATATTATGAAAAGTTTTTTGAGTGTTGCTAAAATCTGCAAATTCTTCTATGAAAACATGAAATTTAGAATTTAGATTATAATTAAAGTTGGCAATATAAAAATAAGTGGAGTTGTTATTTGTTTCATTAACATAACCAATATTGTAATTAAATGATAATTTTTCATTTAAACTATTTGATAAGTTTAAGGAGATCACCTTACCAATATGTTCATTTTGTAGTTTTAAACTTATAGGTAATATAGCTCTTAGCATAAATGATGCTTCAGGAAGAATGTTTTGTTGTTTCCAAAGGTTAATGGAAAATCCAAGTTGCATATCATCAAACTTATGTAATGAATGTATTAAGTGATCATTTTCGTATAATTTTTCTTTTATAATTGGAGTGTTCAACTGAAATTCAACACCATTAAATAACCCATATCGGAATAGAACACTCGGAATACTCCAGGATTTCATTGTTTCTAAGCCTTCCTTTTGTTTAGTATATAAAGATTCTAATTCAATTTGTAAATTAAATTTGTCCACAACAGCTGAAGACTCTACCGTTTGAGAATATATTGTTAAAGAAACAAATAATAAAAGAAGGTTAATAAATCGTAATTTCATCGGTTTTTGGTTGATTCGACAAAATTATTTTTATTCAGTCTAAATAAAGGTGATTTTTATCATTAAATACAAAAAAAGCCCAAACAATTAATGTTTGGGCTTTTTTATAAAATTGGACATGGCTATTATCTAAGTTTCATATAAATAATAAGTTAGTTTAAAATGTTTCCAAATTTTAGTCCAAAATAAATTGTTCTAGGTGTCATTGGTCCATAAACATAACCTGGATCTCTATCAATACCATTGTCAAAATCGTCTTGATAAGAATTAAAAATGTTTTTCATTCCTCCAGATATTTCAAATGAATTGTTTTTTAGGTTAAATGTTTTAGTAAGTTTTACTCCTATATCAAAAAAATTGCTGGATTTTCTTAGCTCTCCTTGCTCAGGATTTTGAATAGTAGTCCCAAAATATGGAATTAACATTTTACCTGTATATGTTCCAGTACCAATGATACACCAAGTATCTGAAGCTTCCCAATCAAAAGTAAAGAAACCATAGTTTTCAGGTGTTCTAAAAAAAATTTTTTCATTAAATTCTTGAGCTTCTTCAAACTGACTTTTCTGAAACGTGAACCCAGCTTTTAATTTCAATTGATAAGTTGGCACATAATTAAATTCCAAATTTATACCTTGAACAAAAGCACCTAAATTTGCGTTAATTCTTGTGTATGTAACAGTTCCGTTTTCATCAGGTACGGAATATTCATTGGTAAATGGGTTGTTTAATTTTGTGTAAAATCCTTCAATTAATAAACCAAAACTGGAGTTCCCAAAAGATTTGTTATAATCTAATGAAGCCATAAAACTTTCACTTGTCTCTTGTTTTAAATCGGAAGCATTTTCATGAATTACCTTATGTGAACCTGATGATTCTATATGTAAGTCTTCATCAAAAATTTGTGGAGCTCTATAACCACCAGAATAGCTTAAACGAACTTGAAAATCTTTTTGAATGTCATATAGAAAGTTAATTCTAGGACTGAAAACAGTTCCGGTTTTTTTATCGGCATTATTTTCTTTATCATCAACCGAGTATGAATCTAAACGTGCACCTAGTGATATTTTTAAATTATTTATTTTATGGTCATATTGGGAAAATAATCCAAAAGTATTGATTTGCTGATCTGCAATAATTGTATTGTTAGTATGTGGAATTGAAACAATTTCATTATTTACTATTAAGGCGTTTTCTACGTCTAAATATCCTAGTTTTATATCTTTTAATGTAGAATAAGTGTCTTCAAGTCCAATCACTAAATCTGAATTTTCAAATTTAGCGTTGTATTGAATTCCAGAATTAAAGGTGAAATCTTTTGTGTTTCCATAATCACTTAAAGATTGTTCAGCTCCATAATAAGAATCACGATTAATTTTCTGTCCGGATAAAAATACTGAAAACATGTCGTTTTCTCTGTAGTATTGCTCGAAAGTAACTGCTGCAGTGGTTAAATAGTGTTCAACAAATTCTGAAATATCTGATTCATGATTTGGGACATTAAATTTATTTCCACCTCTTCTTTCTTCATTGATATGGAAAAAATCTAATGAAATCTTAGCTCTTGTCCCTAATTTATGGTACAATCTAGAACCTAAAGTTAGATTCTTTAAAAGAGCGATTTCAGAAAATGAATCAGCGTTTGCATCTAAAGGTTTTCTATCTCTGTGGAAACCATATAGGGAAATTCCATTTTTTTCATTTTCACCTACTACGGAAGCATTAAAATTTATTGAATAATCTGTTGCAGTTGCATTTGAGTTATCTAAGCCTAAACCAAAAAAGGAATTGCTAACTCCAACTTCATATGAGTTTTGAACAGGATCTTTTAGAATTAAGTTAATAGTTCCGGCAATGGCGTTGCTTCCGTACAAAGCTGATCCTCCACCGCGAATTATTTCAACTTTATCTATTATATTAGATGGGATCAATTCTAATCCGTAAACACCGGCCAATCCACTAAAAATTGGGCGGCTATTAATTAGAATTTGAGAATAAGGCCCTTCTAAACCATTCATTCTAATTTGGCTGAAGCCACAATTTTGACAGTCATTTTCCATTCTTAAACCAGAGCAGAAATTAAGTCCTTCACTTAAAGTTACCGACTGTGTGGAGTTAAAAATATCGCTATTTATTACGTTTACAATAGTTGAGGCTTTTTTTCGCATTGTTCTGCTTCTATTTCCTGTAACAACAACTTCTTCTAAACCAAGTACGTCGGTTTCTAGTTCAATATTGATGTTCTTTTTTAGATTGTTTATTAAATCAATCTTAGCTTCGTATGGTTTGAATCCTACAAATTGTACTTGAACGGTATAAAGGTTTGGTGGTAAATTTGAGATGTTGAATTCTCCATTTTCATCAGTGGTTGTTCCAATATTTGTTCCTTTAATTGAAATTGAAACAAAAGGAATTATGTTTCCTTTATTAAAAACGGTACCAGATATGGAGGAGTTAGTAAAATTGTCTTGGGAGTTTATTTTGTTTAAACTTATTAAGGTTAAAGCTAAAATTAAGATTCGAGTTTTCATCAATATTATTTAGAATGATTATAAAGAAGCAAATGTATTTAGGAAATATCACTCACGCAATATTTATTTAGACTAATTCTAAATAGCATGACAAATGTCATAAAAAAAGCCCAACAATAATTGTTGAGCTCATACTTTTTCTATAAAAAAATCTTATAATTCTAAAGTCTTTTTTGGATCATTATTCATTAAAAACTCTTGAGGATTTTCTAAAGCTTCTTTGACCGCTACTAAGAACCCAACAGATTCTTTTCCGTCAATAATTCTGTGATCATATGACAAGGCAACATACATTATAGGTCTTATTACAACTTCTCCATTAATAGCTATTGGACGTTCAACAATATTGTGCATACCTAAAATTCCACTTTGTGGAGGATTTATAATAGGAGTAGAAAGCATGGATCCAAAAACACCACCATTAGTTATAGTGAACGTTCCTCCAGTCATTTCATCAACCGTAATTTGTCCATCACGAGCTCTAATTGCAAGTCTTTTTACTTCAGATTCAACACCTCTAAAAGTTAAATTTTCAGCATTTCGAATTACTGGAACCATAAGTCCTTTTGGACCGGAAACTGCTATTGAAATATCTTGAAAGTCATGTGAAATTTTATAATCACCATCAATCATGGAATTAACATCAGGAAATAATTTTAAAGCTCTAACAACAGCTAATGTGAAGAAACTCATAAACCCAAGTCCTACACCATGTTTTGCTTTAAAATCTTCTTTGAATTCTTTTCTAAGATCAAAAATAGGTTTCATGTCTACTTCATTAAAAGTAGTAAGCATAGCTGTTTCATTTTTTACTGAAACCAATCGTTGTGCAACTTTTCTACGGAGCATGGATAGTTTTTTTCGCTCAGAGCTTCTAGCTCCTCCCGAAGGTGTTCCCATACTTGGAACTGCTTTTACGGCATCATCTTTGGTAATTCTACCATCACGGCCGCTTCCCTTAACGTCAGAAGCTGGAATCCCTTTTTCATCTAATATTTTTTGAGCCGCTGGAGAAGTACTGCCACTAGCATAGGTTGTTTTAGATGCTTCAGGTTTGATTTCTTCTTTTGGTTTTTCCGTTACTATTGGTTCATTAGTTTCGGTTCCTTCGGGTTTTTTACCATCCAAATCAATTAAACAAACAATTGCACCAACTTCTACGGCATCACCTTCTTCAGCTTTTAAAGTTATTATACCACTTTCTTCAGCAGGTAATTCTAAAGTTGCTTTGTCTGAGTCAACTTCAGCAATTGGTTGATCTTTTTCAACATAATCACCATCTTCAACTAGCCAAGTTGCAATTTCTACTTCTGTAATAGATTCTCCCGGAGAGGGAACTTTCATTTCTAAAATCATCTTATTAATTTTTTGTCTTTTAGACGAATTTTTATTAGTTAGTTTCAAATATTTAAATGCTATCTTTATATGTAATATTTGTAATTCGCTATGGTTAATTCTTTGTTGAATCTAAATTAGAATAACTCATTTCAAATACTTTATCAATAACACGCTGATGTCTTCTTTTAAATCTAGCTGAAGAACCAGCTGCAGGTACCGCATAAAAAGGTTGAGAAGCAACTTCTAAATGTACCAATCTAAAACGTTGTAACATAAAGCTCCATGCACCCATATTTTCGGGTTCTTCCTGTGCCCAAACATAATTTTTAACATTTGGATATTTGTCAATTACCTGTTGTAATTTATCTAAGTGTAAAGGAAAAAGTTGTTCAATTCTTATCAAGGCAACATCATCTCTTTCTAAATTAGTTCTTTCAGCTAATAAATCATAGTAAAATTTACCAGTGCAAAATACCAGTTTACTTACATTTTCTGGAGCTAAAGTATCATCAATTACTTCTTGAAATCCTCCATCAGTAAATTCCTCTAAA
>Ga0193953_1000088_pt1 | contig 49233 bp, 41 predicted proteins | sample BB_4_MG_FD_140325 | JGI IMG/M metagenome (GOLD analysis project Ga0193953, IMG submission 140325) | Microbial mat bacterial communities from the Broadkill River, Lewes, Delaware, United States - BB_4_MG | ecosystem: Environmental > Aquatic > Freshwater > River > Microbial mats | place: USA...
AATCCGCCTGTATACCACGATATAAACTTATTAGTTGGCGCAAAATTGGCTGTAGTATATAGCTGATGAATTGCCCAAGTATGTTCTAAATTACCTTCTTTATCTGGCAATGGCATTTCGGTTTTTGGTACCACATGTGCTAACTGAAAAACGACACTTAAAATCATTCCAGCTGTATAATGCATTACAAAAAACCCAATTAATACTTTCCACCAAGCTATATCTAAAACAAGTAATGGAAGTACAATCCATAATAAATAATAAATAATTTTTGTAATTATTAAAACAGTCCATTCTTTTGCTGGATTTGGAAAATCACCATAAGAAAGCTTACGTTTTAAATAATTATGCATCTGTTTAAAATCGGTAGTTATCGCCCAATTTATAGTTAACAAACCATATAAAAATATGGAATAATATTTTTGGAATTTGTGAACTCCTAACCATTTAGAATGTTTAGAAAAACGAATAATTCTACCGGCATCAATATCTTCATCGTGCCCTTGAATATTTGTAAAAGTATGATGCAAAACATTGTGTTGCACTTTCCAATTATAAACATTACCAGCCAAGATATAAATACTACTTCCCATTAATTTATTTACCCACTTTTTACTAGAAAAAGATTCGTGGTTACTATCGTGCATCACATTCATACCAACACCAGCCATTCCAATTCCAATAACAACTGTTAATAAAAGTAACGCCCATTGTGGCATAGGTACTGTTAAAATTAAAACTAAAGGAACTAAAAATACAGCAAACATAACAATTGCTTTTGTGTATAATTTCCAATTACCAGTACGTCTAATCTTATTTTCTTTAAAATAAGAATTCACCCTTTTATTTAGTGTTCTAAAAAATTTAGCTTTATCATTGCGTGAAAAGCTTATTGTTTGATTACTACTCATACTACTTTTTATATATATAAACGTATGCGCCAAAATTACGCCATTTTAATTTTTTAAAAGAACTTTTGGGAAAAATATAACAATTTTCGAAAAGATGTTAATTTAATTTTTGAAATAGTAATTTTACAGCCAATTATTTAACACAATTATGAAAACACTTTTAAACCATTTTACTGACCTGTCCGAAACTCAAAAAAATCAATTTTCTAAACTAGAAGAATTGTATAGATTTTGGAATGCTCAAATAAATGTAATCTCTAGAAAAGATATAGATGAACTATATATTAAACATGTTTTACACTCTTTAGGCATTGCAAAGGTACAACCTTTTAAACCTGGCTCCAAAGTGTTAGATGTTGGTACAGGAGGTGGTTTCCCTGGGATTCCGTTGGCAATTTTATTTCCAGAAACAAACTTTTATTTAGTAGATTCAATAGGGAAAAAAATTAAGGTTGTAAAAGAAGTTGCCGATGCTTTAGACTTAAAAAATGTAAAAGCCGAACAAATTAGAGCTGAAAATGTAAAAGGTGAATTCGATTTTATTGTAAGCAGAGCTGTAACTAAAATGGATGATTTTGTAACGTGGACGCGCAAAAAAATTGCAAAAAAACAGCATCACGAAATTAAAAATGGTATTCTATATTTAAAAGGTGGTGATCTAACAGACGAATTGGCTAATTTTCCAAATGCAACACTTTATAATTTAATGGATTATTTTGAAGATCCGTTCTTTGAAACTAAAAAAGTGGTTCATATTCCATTAAAAAAACGATAAATATGACATATGTTACTTTTTATTTTTAAATTAAAAGATATTTTTGTCTTAAATTAAAATTATTAGATTATGAGTCAAGTTAAAGCATGTTTAGTTTGTAAAAAAGCATCTACAGAAATACCTGTAACAAAGTTTTATTATCAAGAAAGTGAGTTTTATATCTGTCCGCAACATATGCCAACCATTATTCATAATCCTCAAGAATTAATTGGATTATTAGACGGTGCAGATGGTTTTAAAGCAGTTTAATAAAACACACAATTTATAATAAAAAATGCGCCAATTGGCGCATTTTTTATTCAATATATTTTGAACTACTTTTTAAATTTATCAGATAAATCTTTACCAAACTCTTTTAATTTTTCAATAGCAGTTTCAACTTCTTTTTCCACAGTTTCAATAGTACTTTCACCTAAAAAAGGATATCTATAATCTGTTGGAGTAACAAAAGTTTCTTTAATTGTACGGTTACTAACCCAACGTAATAAGTTCCAAACAGAACCTGCTTTATCATTAGTTCCAGATCCACGTGCACCACCAAAAGGTTGTTGACCTACAACAGCACCTGTTGGTTTGTCGTTAATGTAAAAGTTACCCGCTGCATTTTCTAATTTATTAGTTGCAATGTCAATTACATATCTATCTCCACTAAAAATAGCTCCCGTTAAAGCAAACTCACTAGTTTTATCAACAACATCTAAAATTTCTTCCCATTGATTATCTTCATAAACATAAATGGTAATAATTGGACCGAATAATTCCGTACACATTGTTTTATACTGAGGGTTTGTTGTAACAATTACAGTTGGTTCTATAAAATAACCTACAGAATCATCATAACCACCACCAACAATAATTTCTGCATCAGCATCTGCTTTTGCTTGGTCTATAAAACCAGATAATTTTTTAAAAGCTCTATCATCAATTACAGCATTTATAAAGTTTGTAGGATCTTCTGGAGTACCCATTTTAAAAGATTTTACATCTTTAATAACTGCTTCTTTAATTGCAGGCCATAAACTTTTTGGTAAATAAGCTCTTGAAGCAGCAGAACATTTCTGTCCTTGATATTCAAAAGCACCTCTTGAAATTGCGGTTGCAACTTCTTGAGCGCTTGAACTTGGATGTGCCCAAATAAAATCTTTACCTCCTGTTTCACCAACAATTCTTGGGTATGTTTTATAGGTGTTCATGTTCTTTCCTATTGTTTCCCAAAAACTATTGAACACTGGTGTAGAACCTGTGAAGTGTACGCCTGAAAAATCTGGACTGTTTAATAACACATCTGTAATAGTTCCAGAGTTTCCTGTAACCATATTTATAACACCATCTGGCAAGCCTGCTGCTTTAAATAACTCCATAATAACTTGCGCAGAATAAACCTGGGAACGCGCTGGCTTCCAGATAATTACATTCCCCATTAATGCTGGGGCTGCCGGTAAATTACCAGCAATTGCAGTAAAATTAAATGGTGTAATTGCATATACAAAACCTTCTAACGGACGGTATTCCATTCTATTCCAAATTCCAGGTGAAGAAATTGGTTGGTTACTATAAATCTCAGTCATAAATTCTACGTTAAAACGTAAAAAATCTACCAACTCACATGCCGAATCAATTTCGGCTTGATACACATTTTTAGATTGTGCAATCATTGTTGCAGCATTCATTTTATAACGGAATGGTCCTGCTAATAAATCAGCTGCTTTTAAGAAAATTGCCGCTCTGTGTTCCCAACTTGTGGCTGCCCATTTTACTCTTGCTTCCGCAGCTTTTTCAACTGCCAACTCAATATGCTCTTTATCTGCAGTATGATATTGTCCAACACAATGTTTATGATCGTGTGGTGGATGTATATCTACTGTGTTTCCAGTTCTAAATTCTTTTCCTCCAATGTAAAATGGAATATCTACTTTTTCATTATACATTTTTCTGTAAGTATCCAATAAAAGTCTACGCTCTGAAGAACCGGGAGCATAAGATTTTACTGGTTCGTTTACTGCCTTTGGTACATTATAAAATCCTGAAGCCATATTAATATTATTTTATAAATTTTTAGTTTAAATTTGCCTACAAAGTTACAAAATAGTATTGACTTATTTTTTTTGAAACTAATACTGATTATTCAATTTTTGATAGTATGTGTACCGTTACTTTTCTACCTCTAAAAAACAATGGTTTTATTTTAACATCTAATAGAGATGAAACACCACTTAGAGAAACATTTCCTCCAAAAAAATATGAAGAAAATGGTATTGAAATGGTTTTTCCGAAGGATAAACTAGCCGGCGGAACTTGGATTGGAACAAGCTCTAAAAACAGATTGGTTTGTGTTTTAAATGGTGCTTTTACAAAACATAAAAGGATAACTAATTATAAAAAAAGTAGAGGAGTTATTGCCAAAGAAATTTTAACATCTAACAATTTAGAAACTTACATACATACGCTAAATTTAACAAATATTGAACCTTTTACAATGGTTATTGTTGATTGGAATAACAATAATTTAAACTTATTTGAACTTATTTGGGATGCAAATAAAAAACATTTTACAAAGCTTCAAAACGAGCCGAAAATATGGTCGTCATCTACATTATATTCTGATGAATCTAAAAAAATTAGAAAAAATTGGTTTACAAAATGGATTTCTGACACTGAATTTACTTCAAAAAGTATTTTAAAATTTCATCATTCTGAAATTGGGGACAAAGAACAGTCTATTTTAATGAAACGTCCAAATGTTGAAACTGTTAGTATTACTTCAATAAAAAAAGAAAATAAGGAGATTGAAATGTTATACGAAGATATTATACACTCTAATAAATTATTGTTAAAAATTTAACTTATAAAAAATGATAAAATTGCTACTATAACAAACCCTACACCCGCTAAAAACAAGTAATAACTATTTAACAGTATATATTTTACAATTGTTTTAAATCTACTTTGTCCATAAAAATAGCGCAATGCTTTGTACAAATAAAATAAAAATAATAACGTAAAAACCCACCCAACATTATTCATTTTAATAAAAAAACTGAGCAAGTAAAAAATGATTAGCAATAAAAAAAATACTGTTTGAGTATTAAATACAAAAACTAAATGCTCCATATAGTTATACTTTCTTCTAATATAAAGTAACTTTAAAAAAAGTGTAAAAATTGGCAAGAAAATAAATAATGAAATAGAAATATAGGATGTTAATTTTTTGAAATATTGCTTACCTCCATCTTCTTTAAAAGTATTATAGTTTTTAAGCATACTTTTAGCTTGCTGACTATAAAATCTATTCCAAAAAGTATTTTCAAAACCCAAACTATCTAACATTTGTTCGTTTGTAAAATCTGGATTATTTTTATGAAACTTATAAAAAAGCTGAAGCCTTTTAGCAATAGAATTCCGTTTAGTTGTATCTGTTTCTGAAAGTTTAATAGTGTCTTTTTGTATACTATTTGTTGCTGTTTCATACAATTTAAACACGTCGCCAACTTCAGCAATTGTTTTAACTTTTGTTGAATCATCAGGAATTTTATCAATAACTTGTTGTTGTACATTGGTAATTATTGAATCCAACTGCTGTTTATCTACGGTAGTTAAAGAATCTATACTTTTTGTAGCTTCTGAAATATTATCCGCTATATTTTCTGAATCAATCTTATTAGAAATTCCTAAAATCAAAAAGAAAACTATAGATACGTTTAAATACAATCGAAACGGATTTACAAATCTTGCTCGTTTTCCTTCAATGTACTGTTTAGAAACTTTACCAGGTTTTGTTAATAAGGGAATGAATGTAGTCCAGAAACGAGAATCGTACGAAAAAAAACCCGAAAATATATTGTTAACAAAAACTCCAAAACTAAGTTTTCTTATTGTATTTTTTTGACCACAATACGAACAAAAATTTTCATTACCAGTTTGTGGCTGCCCACAATTTAAACAATCTAAACCCTTAATGTTTTTTGTTTTTGGCTTAAACTTTACTAATTTAAATTTCATGGGCTAGTTGTGAATACTTGAAACCATTAATTGAAATGTTGGAATGTATACTTTAAACATTCTTGAAGTAGTAAAATTCACCATATTATAGTACCCTTTCATTGCACCAATTGGTGAGGTTAAAAAACAATTAGATGTGTAGGTATGTATTTCTGAAGGTTTTAATATTGGTTTTTTACCAATAACGCCAGAACCTTCAACAATTTCAGTATTGTTTAATGAGTCGAAAATTTTCCAATGGCGTGCTAATAATTGCACAGTTTCGTTACTTTGATTTTCTATGGTAACTTGGTAACTAAAAGCATAATACAGCCTGTAATTTCGATAGCTTGTACCTTCGAAGTTAGATTTAACTGAAACTTTTATACCATTTGTTACTTGCTGTACCATAACAACTTAATAATTGCATTTGTTCCAAAGATACTAAATTTCTTAAATTAATTAAAAACTTGTTAATTTTTAAAGTTTTTAAATGTATTGGGTATTAAAAAAGTTAAAATTGTTTTCTGGTTATAAATTTAAAAACATAAGCGAGTAAGCTATTTAATTATTCAATTTTTTAGAATTCCCATAGCCAACACCAATAACTTTTGTGTATCTGCTTCCAAATTTTTTGTAATAAACCAGTACTGTATAATCATTCTCGGTTTGGTAAAAAGAGCCATCAATATCACTATTACTAATAACACCTTCTTGGTTTTTTGTTACATATTGGTAATTGTAAAAACCTTGTTTTAGTAATAATGTTGCTTGGTACAAACCACTTTCTTCATTATAAGTAAGCTTATTGGTTTCATTTAACTGCCAATTGTTATAACTTCCACTTATAAAAACGTCTTTTCCATCTAAGTTTTCTAAACAACTTAAGCTAAAATGCACCCTACTATAATCAGCATCAGTATTGTCATTTTGCCCATTTAAAGTTCTAATTAAAAAATTTCCGTTTATATCTTCAAATAACGTGTACGGTTGGTCTATTCTTTCTTCATTCGTATATAAATAAGTATTGTACAGGTCGGCTCCTTGTTCAACTTTGGCAATATTCAAGGTTGTATTTCTTATAGATTTGGTATCTAAATACAAGAATTCATTTCCACCTAAGAAACTGGTTTCTTTATTATATTTATATAATAATTGTGTACCTCTGTAAAATTGTGGTTTTAAACCTTCAATGGCTGTTTGCCAATTATTATTCTGAATAACAATTGGTAAAATCTCTGCTTTGGGATTGTTTATTCTTAAATTAGGATGGTTTATAATAAACTCAACAGATTGGTGAGTATTAATTGTTGAAATATCTCTGCTTTTATAAATTGTTACTCCAACTGTTACTTTAGGTTCGTACACCACAAATTTTCGTTCAAAAACAATTTCTTCATATTCATTTAAAACATAAATTTTATAATTTCCAGAAATCTTTAGTTTCGTGTTTTCGTTAGGTAGTGTTAATCTATAATTTGTGTAAGGCTGTAAAGTGTTAAAAGAGTTTTCGTAATCTCTAATTCTATCTTCTGCATAACCATCTACAAATTCTGTATCAGACAATCCCGATGAATTCCAATTATAATCACAATGCTCAATTTTATAGGTATAGTCGTGTTCATCTGCATTTAAATCATCAAAAACCAATTGTATACTTTCTCCTAGCCTTATAATTGGTGCATAAGCATTTATTGAATTCGGTTTTAAAATAATAGTTTTAATATATGCAGCATCTTCAATTTTTTGTTGAGAAAAACTTAGCTGAAATACTAAAATAGCAGTAAAAAAAGTGTAAAATGACTTCAAAATTAAATGGTATTAAAAGTTTTTGTTCTCAAATTTTATACCAAATATAGAATTGTAATTGTAATTATTACAGTTTACAGCCTAAAAGTTGATTATTAGATATAAAAAATTGATTAAAATCATTAAACTACGATTATAAATTCTTATTTTTGCACCGTTTTTAAAGACTATTAAATAAACTAAAAATATGTCACAGGACATTCGAATTAAAAAAGGTTTGGATATTAAGCTAGTAGGTGCAGCTGAAAAGGTTACCGAAAATGCTAATTCTTGTAGTGTATACACACTAAAACCAGAAGATTTCCACAGTATCATTCCAAAATTATCCATTAAAGTTGGCGAAAAAGTAAAAGCAGGAGAAGCTGTTTTTTACAACAAAGCTAATGAAGAAATGAAATTTTCTTCACCAGTAAGCGGTGAATTGATTGATATTATACGTGGTGAAAAAAGAAAGATATTAGCTGTTAAAATACAAGCTGATACAGAACAACAATATGTTAATTTTGGAGTAAATGACCCAAAATCTATGAAAGCAGAAGAGATTAAAGATCTTTTGTTAAGCTCTGGATGTTGGCCATTTATTAAACAAAGACCTTATGATGTTATTGCAAACCCTGCAAAAACACCTAAAGCCATTTTTGTTTCTGCATATGCAAGTGCTCCTTTAGCTGCTGATTACGATTATGTATTAGCTGGTAAAGAAAATGAGTTGCAAACTGCAATTACCGCTTTAAGCAAATTAACACCTGGTACTGTTCACGTTTCAGTAGGTAAAAATGCAAACTCTCCTTTGACAGGTTTAAATAATTGTACGGAGCATAAAGTTTCAGGGCCGCATCCTTCTGGAAATGTAGGTACTCAAATTGCTAAAATTGACCCTGTTAATAAAGGTGAAACCGTTTGGACAATTTCACCTCAAGATTTAGTAATTATTGGCGAGTTATTACTTACAGGTAAATTTAATGCTGAGCGTATTATTGCATTAGCAGGTTCATCTGTTGAAGCTCCTAAATATTACAAAACAAAAATTGGAGCAACTATAAGTTCTATTGTAGATAAGAAGCTTAAAGGTGAAAATAATAGAATTATTAACGGAAATATTTTAACAGGAAAAGCTACCAATTTAAAAGGTAATTTAGGATATTATAACAATACAATTACTGTAATTCCTGAAGGAGACGATTACGAGTTTTTTGGTTGGACAATGCCCGTTTTTAATAAAGTTTCTACTTCAAGAGCATTAACTTTTTCTTGGTTATTCCCAAATAAAAAATTCGATTTAAATACCAATACAAACGGTGAGCATAGGGGTTTTGTTGTTACAGGTAATTACGAAGAGGTTTTTCCTTTAGATATTTACCCAATGCAAATTTTAAAAGCTTGTATGTATCAAGATCTAGATGAAATGGAAACTTTAGGAATGTACGAAGTTGCGCCTGAAGATTTTGCATTAACGGAGTTTGTATGTGTATCTAAACAACCACATCAAGAGATTATTAGAAAAGGTTTAGACTTAATGTTAAAAGAAATAGGATAAATTATGGGATTAAAAGAAAAATTACATAATATAAAAGAAAAAGGTCAAGGTAAAAAGTGGTTACCTGCTTTTAGCGCCTTTCACACTTTTTTATATACGCCTAATGAAACCACACACTCTGGAGGTCATGTTAGAGCGGCAGATGATTTAAAAAGAACAATGAATACCGTTGTATTGGCATTAATTCCATGTTTAATATTTGGAATGTTTAATACAGGTTTTCAACACTATAACGCAATTGGAGCACCTGTAGATTTTTTATCTTGGGATGCTTTATCATTAGGGTTAATTAAAATTCTTCCACTTGTTGTTGTTTCATACGTAGTAGGTTTAGGAGTTGAATTTATTTTTGCAATAATCAAAGGTCACGAAGTTGAAGAAGGATACTTAGTAACAGGTATGTTGGTTCCTCTTATTGTACCAGTAGATATTCCTCTTTGGATGCTTGCTGTGGCTGTAATTTTTGGTGTTGTTATTGGTAAAGAAGTTTTTGGAGGTACTGGAATGAATATTTTAAATCCGGCATTAACTATTAGAGCCTTTTTATTCTTTGCATATCCTACTTGGATGAGTGGAGATAAAGTATGGGTTGAAGGAGCTGTTGAAAGAGCAAATGAAATTGCGGCAGGTGCTAATCTAGATGGGATATCGGGTGAAACAATTTTAGGGACGCTCGCACAAGGAAATGAAGTTGCCTATTCTGTCTCAGATATGTTCTTTGGTTTTATCCCAGGTTCTGTAGGTGAAACATCTACATTTTTAATTTTATTAGCAGGATTGTTCTTAATATTTTCAAAAATTGGAAGTTGGAGAATTATGCTATCATCTGTTATTGGAGCTCTAGTTATGGGACTTATTTTTAATGGTGTAGTAAATGCAGGATGGGTAACAGAAAGTAGCAAATTTTATTCATTAATGAATACTGAATTTTGGCATCATTTATTAATTGGTGGTTTAGCTTTTGGTATTGTATTTATGGCTACCGATCCTGTAACAGGTTCGCAAACAAACAAAGGTAAATGGTATTACGGTTTCTTTATTGGGTTTATCTCAGTTATGATTCGTGTATTTAACCCAGCTTATCCAGAAGGTGTAATGTTAGCAATTCTATTAATGAATGTGTTTGCGCCAACTATTGATCATTACGTTGTTCAAGGAAATATAAAAAGAAGATTGAAACGTTTAAAATCAAAAACAGCATAACAATGGCAAAGAATACTGAAAGTAACGTTTATACAATATTGTTTGCAACAGGAATGGTTCTTGTTGTTGGTACTTTATTAGCGTTTTTAGCGTCGTCATTAAAAGATAAAATAGCTGAAAACAAAAGAATTGAAAAACAACAAAATATTTTATATGCAATGGGTATTAACGAAAACGACGAAAGTAGTGTTGAGTTTGTATCTAAAGATATTGTTGGAGAAGAGTTTAACAAATATATAACCAAACAATTAGTAATTACTGGAACTAATGCTGTTGAAAATGATAAAGCATACTTAATAGATTTAAAAAAAGAAGCTGCTTTAGCAAAAAACAACAACTACCAAAGAAGATTGCCATTATTTGTTGGAAATAAAGATGGTAAAGAATCATATATTGTTCCTGTAAGAGGAAAAGGTTTATGGGATGCAATTTGGGGCTATATTGCTTTAGACAATCAATTGGTAATTCAAGGAGTATATTTTGATCACGCAGGTGAAACACCAGGATTAGGATCTAACATAAAAGAACGTTTTTTTATGGATGATTTTATAGGTGAACATATTATGGATGGTGATACGTTTAAAGGTGTTGCAGTTTCAAAAAGTAATGCCGATCCAAAAAATATTAATAAAACAGATAATGAAGTAGATGCTATTTCCGGTTCTACAATTACAGGTGATGGTTTAGCCGCAATGCTTAAGAAAGACTTGAAAATGTATTTACCTTATTTAAAAACATTAAAGCAATAATTTATGGGACTTTTATCAAAAAAAGATTTAAAATTAATTACAGATCCTTTAGCAGATAATAATCCTATTACTATACAAGTATTAGGTATTTGCTCTGCCTTGGCTATTACTGCTGAATTAAAAGCATCAATTGTAATGTCTATTGCAGTACTTTTTGTAATGGGACTGGGTAATTTAACTATTTCATTAATGCGAAATATAATTCCACCAAAAATTAGAATTATTGTACAACTTATTGTTGTTGCTACTTTGGTAATTATTGTGGATTTAGTGTTGAAAGCATTTGCTTATGAACTTAGTAAAACATTATCTGTATTTGTGGGATTGATTATCACCAACTGTATTATTATGGGACGTTTTGAAGCTTTTGCTTTAGCTAATGGACCCATAAGATCATTTGTAGATGGTGTTGGAAATGCATTAGGTTATGCAGTAATACTTATTATAGTAGGATTTTTTAGAGAATTATTAGGATCTGGAACTTTATTAGGATTTAAAGTGTTAGGTGATCCTATTGAAAAAACAGGTGTGTATGCTTTTGGTTACGAAAACAATGGTTTTATGTTGTTAGCACCAATGGCATTAATAACTGTAGGAATTATTATTTGGGTACAACGCTCAAGAAATACATCATTAATAGAAGATAACTAGAATATGGAACATTTAGAATTATTTTTTAAGTCAATATTTGTAGATAATATGGTATTTGCAACATTCCTTGGAATGTGTTCATACCTTGCTGTATCTAAAAAAGTTTCTACTGCAGTTGGTTTAGGAGCAGCTGTTATATTTGTAATGGCAATTACCGTTCCATTAAACTGGTTGTTAGATCAATATATTTTACAAGAAGGAGCCTTAAAATGGCTTGGTGAAGAATATGCAACGTACGATTTAAGTTTTCTTTCATTTATTATGTTTATTGCAACCATTGCTACAATGGTACAATTAGTTGAAATTATTGTAGAAAAATTTGCTCCAGCACTATACAACTCTTTAGGTATATTTTTACCTCTTATTGCAGTAAACTGTGCTATTTTAGGAGGATCGTTGTTTATGCAATCAAGAGAAATTGCTTCTTTAGATTTAGCATTTAATTACGGAGTTAGTTCAGGTATAGGATTCTTTTTAGCAATCTTAACAATTGCTGCCATTCGTGAAAAGATTAGATATTCAAATGTTCCTGCCCCACTTAGAGGTTTAGGAATTACATTTATTATAACAGGTTTAATGGCAATTGGATTTATGAGTTTTGGTGGAATGTTAACTGGAGGAGATGATGAAGAAACTACAGAAGAAACTGCAATAGCCACTCCTTCTGAAAATAATACCATAGAGATTAGTAAAGAAGAAGCGATTCAATTAGCCAATAACGAAAAAGAAATTATAGAGTAATGATGATATTAGCAACAAATACCTTAGGTACAATTGTAGCAACTGTAATCGCGTTTTTAGTTTTAACACTATTATTAGTTGCTCTATTATTATATGTAAAACAAAAATTATCACCTTCAGGCCCTGTAAAAATCAGAATTAATGGAGAAAAAGAAATTGAAGTAGCTTCAGGAAGTACATTACTTACAACTTTAAGTGCTGAAAAGATATTTTTACCTTCTGCTTGTGGTGGTGGTGGAACTTGCATTCAATGTGAATGTCATGTACATTCTGGTGGTGGAGAAGCATTACCAACAGAGACTCCTCACTTTACTCGTAAAGAATTAAAAGATGGAGCTCGATTATCCTGTCAAGTTAAAGTAAAACAGGATATGGATATTTCTATCCCTGAAGAAGTCTTCGGAATTAAAAAATGGGAAGCAACTGTGGTAAGAAATTACAACGTAGCATCTTTTATTAAAGAATTTGTTGTTGAAATTCCTGAAGACATGGGCTATAAAGCAGGTGGATATATTCAAATTGAAATTCCAGAATGTGAAGTAGACTTTAAAGATATTGATATTACTGCACACCCTGAAGAACATGAAACTCCAGATAAATTTCAAGTAGAATGGGATAAGTTCGGTTTATGGGATTTAAAAATGAAAAATACCGAATTAGTTGAACGTGCATATTCAATGGCTTCTTATCCTGCTGAAGGAAGAGAGATTATGTTGAATGTACGTATTGCAACGCCACCTTGGGATAGAACTAAAAATGCTTGGATGAATGTAAATCCAGGGATAGCATCTTCCTATATTTTCAATTGTAAAAAAGGAGACAAGGTAACTATTTCAGGTCCTTACGGAGAATTCTTTATAAACGAATCTGATGCTGAAATGCTATATGTTGGTGGTGGTGCTGGTATGGCTCCAATGCGTTCGCATTTATATCACTTATTTAAAACATTAAAAACTGGTAGAAAAGTAACGTATTGGTATGGTGGACGTTCTAAACGTGAATTGTTCTACCTAGAGCATTTTTACGAATTAGAAAAAGAGTTTCCTAACTTTAAATTCTATTTAGTATTATCTGAACCTGCACCTGAAGACAATTGGGTGAATAAAAAGGATGCCGATGATCCTAAAGGTGATGGATTTACAGGTTTTGTACATCAATCTGTTATAGATGAATATTTATCTAAACACGAATCACCAGAAGACTTAGAGTTATATTTCTGTGGTCCTCCATTAATGAACAAAGCTGTTCAAAAAATGGGTGAAGATTTTGGATTGGCAGATGAAAACATAAGATTTGATGATTTTGGAGGGTAATATTCCTCTAATATATATAAAAAAAGACCAACATTTGTTGGTCTTTTTTTATGTCTTAAATCAAATCTGAACTAATTTCCAATAGCTGGTTTTGGGTATACTGGATTCTTTACTTCTTTTTTAGGCTTTAATAACTTCATTAATTCACTAATCGCTCTTTCTAATTGAGGATCACGACCATTAGTTAATGATTTTGCATCTTGTCGAATATCAATATCAGGAGCCACACCTTTATTCTCTGCTACCCAAGTACTATTCATCGGATCAAAAACAGCATTATCTGGTGCAGTTAATGAACCACCATCTATTAACCTATAATGTGTAGAAGATTTAACCAAACCTCCCCAAGTTCGTTTACCTATAAGTTGCCCAACATTTTGTTGGCGAAAAACCCAAGGAAAAAAATCTCCTCCAGAACCTGCAAGTTCATTTATTAATAAAACTTTAGGTCCAATAATACCAGCTGGTAATTTCATAGGTTTACCATTTGGAACCTCATTTGTTAAACCAGCTCGTAAACTTCTTGTCATTAAATCTACCATATTATCATCTAACAATCCTCCTCCATTAAATCGTTCATCAATCACAGCCCCCTCTTTATCTTGTTGTGCAAAATAATAACGATTGAAAGAAACAAATCCAGGTCCACCGGTATTTGGAACCCAAACATATCCCAACCTTCCATTAGATAATTTATCAACAAGTCTTCTGTTATCTTCAACCCAAGTGCGTTGTCTTAATGAGTTTTCATTAGAAATTGGTTTTACAATTTCTTTCCAAGATCCAGTAAAATCGGGCTTATTATTGATATGCAAGGTTGTTAATCTTCCAGCAGTACCATCTAAATATTCATAAATATTTGTATTTGGTTTCAACTCTTTTCCATTAATTCCAACAATATAATATCCTGGTTTTATATTAAGACCAGGTGCATCTAACGGTCCTGTTAACCCTGGGTTCCAAGATTCAGTAGTAAGAATTCTTTGAATTCTCCAATAGTTATTTGCATATAATAAGTTTGCTCCTAACAACCCAACTTTTGACTGTTCAATATGAGGAAAATCACCTCCTCTAACAAAACTGTGCCCTACAGAAAGTTCTCCATTAACTTGATCGAGAATATAATTCAAATCAGCTCGATGCTTTATAAAGGGAACTAATGGCGAATACCGTTTATACACTCTACTCCAATCTCTTCCATGCATATTAGGGTCATAAAAATAGTCTCGCTCATATCGCCAAGCTTCTTCAAACATTTGTTCCCATTCAGCCAAACGATCTAATTTCATTTGAAAATTTACCTTCAAACTTTTTGCACTTTTGCCATTATCTCCTTTTGTACTTATTACTTTCCAACTACCACCTTCATTAACAATCATATGATTACCATTACTAGTGATAGAGACCTGGCGTACATTTGCCATGAACTCTTTCGATTTCTTATCTTTTAACTTAAACTTTGATAATTTTAAACTTCTACTATTTGGTGGATATTCTCCAATAAAAGCACTATTTTCAGGACCAGCATTAATAAAAACATAGTTTCTACTTTGCAATGGCAACGCAAAAATTCTTCTTGCCAAACCTTCAAAATTTATAACAACTTCCTCGGTCTTATTTTCTTTTTTTAATTCTTTTTTATTTTTATCTTTTTCTTCAGAAGGAGTTTCTTTTTTCACCTCTTCTTCGTCACTTTTAGGACTGAAAGGAGATTTATCTTTCGCATCTAAATTAACAACGTATACCGCGTAAACAGGATCTGAAGTCATTGAACTTGTATTTGCCCAACCCGAACTTAACGCAACATCTGTACTTGCTAAAAAATAAAGTTGTTTTTTGTTTAAATCCCAAGTTGGTGAAAAGGAATCTGCAAAACTATCAGTAATAGCTCTAGACTTACTTTCCTTTATAGACCATATATGTAATTGTCTAAAATTATTACTGCCAGATTTGGAATAAGCAATCCAATTAGAGTCTGGAGACCATTGTAAATCTATAGAACTACGCTCCAAATTATTCCCTCCAATATCAATAGTTTCAATTGACTTTTTTTCAATATTAACAAGTCTTAATCTAACATCATCATCTACAAACGCAATAAATTTTCCGTCAGGAGACCACGAAGGATTCCAAGCCATTTTTGATTCACCAATTGATATTCTTTGAGGTTTTGACATCCCATCTTGAGATGAAATCATTAGGGCATACCCTTTTCTATCACCATCTGAAAACCAAGCAATTTTATCTCCTTCTGGAGACCAAATTGGTGCTCTGTCTGCTGTTCCTGAACTTTGAGTAAGATTTCTTGAATCACCAAATTCTAATGGAACTGTAAAAATATCGCCACGAGACTCCATGATAGCACGCTTTCCATTTGGCGATAATGAAACTGAGCTTGCTGATTTGGAAACATCTTTCCATGAAGTTTCTGCCCAAGGAAAATCTCCTACTACATTAATTTCAAGTTGGGTACTTTTATTAGTAGCAATATCAAACAAATGTAAATAACCATCCCTTTCATAAGCCAAATTTGCTCCATTTCCTGTTAACCATTTTATATCAGAACCTTTAAATTTTGTAAGCTGATTTAATTCTTTCGTTTGAGTATTGAATGACCAAATATTCATTACCAAATCTCTATCAGATAAAAAATAAATCATATCACCTAACCATAGCGGTTGTATATCTGTGGTACTGTTGTTTGGAAGAAGTTCTTCATTTTGAGTTTTTAAATCTAAGAGAATTAATGGTGTGTTTTGTCCTCCTCGATAAGCACGCCATTCAACATCCCACCTACTCATTTTATCAACAATCATGCTTTTTCCATCTGGTGAAAATGAACCATCATATCCCCATTGGGAACTTAATAGCTTTGGAACACCTCCGTTTACTGATATTGTCCAGAGACGATTATAAGGTCTTGGTGCCGTATCTCTTGAACTTGCAAACAATACATTTTTTCCATCGTTAGTCCAACCTCTAACACTTGCCCCACTTGGATGCCACGTTAGTTGTTTTGCTGCTCCCCCATTTGATGAAACTATGTAAACTGCTTGTGAACCAGATTTATTAGATGAAAAGGCAATCCATTTTCCATCAGGTGAAAAATATGGATTCGATTCAACCGCTGAGGTACTTGTTATTCGTTTTGCTTGTGATGAATTCAATTCAGAAACCCATACATCACTACCATAGGTATACGTAATTTGTGTATCACTTATATCAGGTTGCCTCAGTAACCGAGTGCCTTGAGCGTATGAAAAAGTGATGAATAAAAAGCCCGTTAAGAGCATTAGTTTTTTTAAATGTACTTTCATTATTGTTAAAATTTAAAAAGTGATTGATACTAATTTTACACTTATGTTAATTCATAAGTCAGTTTTTTAATTTACTAAAGGTATAAATTCTTTTATCAAAAAAGAATATGAAGTTTTTGTAAGGAGTTTTATCGATAAAAATTCACATTTTATGAACAATAAAACAGTCATTTTAGTTAGCATTTAATGTTATATATTAAAACCAACTACTTAAAATATTATATTTGCCATATGAGCAGACCACTTACAACTCAAGAACAGCACAACTTAGCTATGAATATAGTTGGAAAAGATTTAGAAGCTAAAGGCTATGAGTTTTTGGCAGTAAACAGCCAATTAAAAAGAAATCCTCAATTTGTATGTATTAACAATGCTAACCAACGTTTTTTTGTAATTGTAAAAACTGGTCCAATTAGTAAATTGGGCATTACATACGATGTAATTTGGATGGAAACCTTTAAACTACACGCAAAAAAAAGCAACGCTAAGCTAATTTTTGCTGGTGTTGGTTTGGGAGCTAAAAACAATGCTAAATCGCCTCCTCTACTTAATAATGAATATGTATTACAATATGATGGCTTGCAATATTTAGATGTTGCTTTGAATTAATAAAGTAACTTTTTATAACCTGAGTTTTTACCTAAATACAAGAAGGATTCTTACTATCAAAACATTTATTAGTAAACAGGTTCCATAAAAAAACACGCCTTTGGCGTGTTTTTTTATATAATAAAATAATTAGTTTATTAGTTTACTTTTTGCTCTAAAAGATCAAAAAACTGCTCTAATTGTGGCATTAAAACAATACGAGTTCTTCTATTTCTAGCTCTACCTTCAACAGTGTCGTTAGTTTCTAGTGGTTTGTACTCACTTCTACCTGCAGCAATTAAACGCTCAGGAACAATGTTAAAGTCGTTTTGAAGTACTCTAATAACAGAAGTTGCACGTTTAACACTCAAGTCCCAGTTATCTTTAATACCTGCTGTACTAATTGGTTTGTTATCTGTATAACCTTCAACCATAACTTCTAAATCTTTTTGTGCAGAAATTACATCGGCAACTTTACCTAACACTCTTTTTGCATCAGAAGAAATAGTTGCGCTACCGCTTTTAAATAATAATTTATCCGCTATAGAAATATATACAACTGTTTTTTCTACATCAACTTGAATGTCTTCATCATTAAATCCATCTTTTAACACACTTTTCAATTGGAAACCTAATGCTAAATTAATAGAATCTTTACGAGTCATTGCTTTTTGAACATGTTGAATATATTCATCTTTTTTACCCATTTGAGCCAATGTTTCCTTAATATTATCAGAAGCAGATTTAGATAATACCGTTAAATTGTCAACATACTCCAATGTTTTTTCTTTATCACTTCTTAAATCTTGAACTTGTTGTTCTAAAGAAGCAACTCTACTTTCACTTTCAATTCTACATTTCATCAAATCAGCTTTTGTATCAACTAACTCTTGATTTTTTGAATTAAAATTACCCTCTAATTCTGCGTATTTTTTTTGAGATACACAAGAACTTAACACTACTGATATAACTAATATCAATACAAAACTTTTTTTCATAATTAAAACGATTTTAAGTGACCAAAGTTAAAAAAAATAAAATGTTTTTAAGCATAAAATCACTTATTTTAAGATGAATTTAAGAATTTTTTATGTGCTATATTTGTAAAGTCAAATTTTAGTATCTTTTATATGAAAAATTATCTTTTTTTTGTTGTTTTTATATTATTTGTAGCTTGTAATAATACCAAATCAAATTTAGAAGTATTACAAGGAAATGCCATTGGCACAACCTATTCTATAAAATATATTACCCCAAATAATAGCAATTTTAAACTAAAAATTGACAGTATTATTAAAGCCGTAAACAAATCAACTTCAACATATATTCCCAGTTCTGATATTTCAAAAATAAACCGAGGAGATACTACAATTATTGTTGATGACATTTTTGAAGAAGTTTTTAGGAAATCTGAAAAAATATATAATGAAACAGCTGGCGATTTTGATCCAACCGTAGGTGTGCTAGTAAACGCCTGGGGTTTTGGCCCTAGCGCAAAATTTAATAATCTAGATTCGCTTAAGATAGATTCGCTACTAACTTTTGTTGGTTTTAATAAAGTGAGTCTTATAAATAAAAAAGTAACAAAATTATATCCTGAAATTTATTTTGATTTCAATGCTATTGGGAAAGGATTTCTGGTAGATATTATTGGAAGACAATTTGAAGCTGCTAATATTAAAAATTATATGGTAGAAATTGGCGGTGAAATTAGAGTAAGAGGAAAAAATCAGAAAGGTGAGTTATGGAAAATTGCTATTGAAAACCCAAATGAAGATGGTACACGCTCTTTTGCTACCGTAATTCAATTAAAAGATGAAGCTATGGCTACTTCTGGAAATTACAGAAAATACCGCACCTCTGCTGATGGCAAAAAATATGTACATACAATTAATGCAAAAACAGGTTATGCAAGCGAAAGTAACTTATTAAGTGCCTCGGTAATAACTAATGGTGATTGTGCCGATGTTGACGGCTATGCAACAGCATTTATGGCAATGGGCTTTGAAAAAACTAAAGCATTTTTAGAAAAACATAACCAACTAAAAGCATTTTTAATTTATGCAGATAAAAATGGCGAATTAAAAACATTCAAGTCAGAAAATTTTGAAGATTAAATAAATGTTACTTTTCTTAATCTGCTATTTTTTAAAAAAATAACACCTCGTTTTTATAATTTCTTTGCTCTCCTTTTATAAGTGTTAACGCTTTTTTAACACTCATAATATTAACCTTATAATTTTATAACATTTACAGTTCTTTAAAGTAACCCCGGAGTTTCATATTTGCACCCTAATCAAATCAACAATTAGTAAATATGAAAAAACATTTTAAAAGGAAAATTCTTTTTTCGTTACTTTCACTTATATGGGTAGCCGGATTTTCTCAAACAATTATTAAAGGTAAAGTAGTAGATGAAAATAATCTTCCACTACCTGGAGCAACAGTTATTATAAAAGAATCTAACATCGGTGTTTCTACAGATTTTGATGGCGTTTTTACCATTAACACAAGTGATCCATTAGAAACTTTAGTCGTTTCTTATTTAGGATACCAAACTCAAGAGTTAAGCAATCTAACTTCGGATTTTTCAACAATTATTATGGTAACAGATGCCCAAAGCTTAGATGAAGTAGTAATTACAGCTTTAGGAATTACAAAAGAAGAAAAGAAAATTGGTTATGCAACACAAAAAATTGAATCAACAGTTGTAAAAGATGTAAATGTTCCTAATGTTGGAAGTTTATTTTCTGGTCAAGTTGCTGGTTTAACAGTGAATAACCCTACAGGTTTATTTCAAGCCCCTTCTTTTTCTTTAAGAGGTAAAAATCCTTTAATTGTAATTGACGGTGTTCCAGTTGAAACAGATTTTTATGATGTTTCACCTAATGATATTTCAGACATCAATGTTCTGAAAGGCACTACAGCCTCTGCGCTCTATGGGTCAAGAGGTAGAAATGGAGCAATTTTAATTACCACCAAAAATGCGACTAACGAAGGTTTAGAAATCTCCATTTCACATAATACTATGGTAACTGCTGGTTTTACAGTTTTTCCAGAAACACAAAGTGAATACGGAAATGGTTCTAATGGAAAATATGAGTTTTGGGATGGAAAAGATGGTGGAATCTCCGATGGAGATATGATTTGGGGACCTAAGTTTGAGTCTGGTTTAAAAATAGCACAATGGAATAGTCCAATTTACGATAATGTAACTGGAGAAACTACTCCTTGGTGGGGAGATGTTTATGGCACACAGTATAATGATAAGTCTCGCTATTCAAGAGTTCCAATAGATTGGAAATACCATAATAACTTAAAAGATTTCTTAAAAACTGGCGTTATTTCTTCTTCAGATTTTTCTATTTCTCATAAAGGTGAAAAAGGTTCTTTTAGACTATCTGGAAATTATTCAAGTCAAACAGATAGAGTTCCAAATGCAAACTTAAAAACTGGAGGGCTAAACTTTAAAGCAAGTACTAAATTGTCTGATGCTTTAACTTTAGACAGTAAACTATCCTATAACAAAGTTTATTCACCAAACTACCCTAGACATGGATATGGTCCAAAAAATCATATGTATACCATACTAATTTGGATGGGTGATGATGTGAATGGAAAAGAATTAGAAGAACATCAATACATTCCAGGACAAGAAGGTTACAGACAAGCAAATTTTAACTATGCGTGGTATAACAACGTCTATTTTGCGGCACATGAACTTACTCAAACTTACGATGCAAATAACATTAATGGTCAATTAAGTTTAAATTATAAAATTAATGATAATTTGAACTTACAAGCAAGAGGTTCGGCAATAATTAATGATACTTTTGAAGATCGAAAAAGCCCTAAATCTTATTTAAATTATGGAGATCCTAGAGATGGGGATTATAAAACTTGGAACAAGAACAAACTCACTGTAGATTATGACGTTTTAGCAAGCTACAATAAATCAATTAATAATAATTTAGCTATAAATATTAATGCTGGAGCTGCAACATATTACAGAAAATACCAGCAAGAATACAATGCTACAGATGGCATTATAGTTCCTTATATTTATAGTTTAAACAATACAAAAGGGAGTGTAAAAGCTGAAACTTACTATGAAGAAAAAGCAACAAATAGCGTTTATTCAACTTTAGAATTAGACCTATATAATTCTGTATTTTTAACATTTGCTGCAAGAAATGACTGGTCTTCAACGCTGTCAAAAGATAATAGATCTTATTTTTATCCTTCCGCTTCAATAAGCACGTTAGTTTCAAAATATATTGAAATGCCATCAAGCATAGATTATTTAAAACTATTTGGTTCTTGGGCAAAGGTATCTAGCGATTTAAACCCGTATCAGATTTCATCATATTATCAAAATTCAGGAAACTTTGGAGGCTTAACACAATTGTACTATCCTAATAGCATTGTAAACCCTTTAATTGAACCTGAAAACTCCACTTCTTTTGAATTAGGTTTAAGTGCTGCTTTCTTAAAGAAAAAATTGAAATTTGATTTTACTTATTACAATGTAGTAGATTCAAATCAAATTATAAACCTACCCGTATCAAATGCATCTGGATTTACTAGTAGAAAAGTAAATGGTAATGAGTATACAACCAATGGCTTTGAAGTTGTTTTAAATGCTAAGCCAATAAATAATGAAAATTTTAAGTGGAATTTAACAACTAACTGGAGTAAAAAGGTTCAAAAAATAACTAGTATTTATGATAACCAAACTACTTATGGTGACCTAAATTTAGACGATAGAACAGATAGCTACTATGCAACAGTTTGGCAAAAATCAGCTGATGGAAGATTAATTTTAAACGATCAAGGACTTCCAATTAAAGATCCTTACAAACAATTTATAGGAAACAAAGACCCTAATTGGAGATTAGGACTACAAAATAGTTTTAAGTATAAAAATATGACCTTAACTGTTGGTATTGATGGTGTTTGGGGAGGTTTAATGCGTTCCAGAACTGTTGAAAAAATGTGGTGGGGAGGTAAACATCCTAATTCAACAGAATTTAGAGATGCTGAATATGCTGCAGGAACTCCTGTATACATTCCAAATGGTGTAAATATTGTTAGCGGGGAACTAATTAGAGATGTGGCAGGAAATATCACTTCTGACACAAGAGTTTATCAAGAAAACACAACTGCAGTCAACTGGCAAACTTGGTCTCAAAATTATCCGTATAGAGCACAAGTAACCCAAAAGGAAAGCAAAAAATTTGCCAATGTATTTGATAGAAGCTTCTTTAAATTGAGAGCAGTATCATTCAAATATGACTTAACTAAAGAGTTAAACATTAATGGAATCAAACATATTGATGTTACTTTAAACGGATACAATCTTTTAGCTTGGAAAAAAGCAGATATTATTGATCCTGATTTTGGAAATGACGATAATCTTCAAGATCCTTCATCACGTTATATCGGAGTTGGAGTTAATATGAAATTTTAAAAAAATGAAAAAAATGAAAAATACGTTACTATTATTTTCTCTTATAATTTTAGTGTCTGTCTCTTCTTGTCAAGACTTATCTGAAATTAATGAAAATCCAAACAATGTAAGCGAAACCCATCCGCAACTTTTATTAACCAATATTTCAGAAAATGCTTTTGAAGTAGAAGGTACTGGAGCAATGTACGCATCAAGAATGTTAGTACAAACTGATGGTGAAAACAGTGGGCAATACTATAGCTGGGATAGAGCTAGCTTTAACGATTATAATATGCTAGGCGAAGTTACCAAAATGATGGAAGAAGCTGAGCGCATAGAAAGTGATGCCTATATAGCACTCGCCAAATTTTTTAGAGCTTACTATTTTTATAACTTAACATTAACCTTTGGAGATGTCCCTTATAGTGAAGCTTTACAAGGAGAGTCTAATCAAATTTTCACTCCAAAATACGATGCTCAAAAGGATGTTTTTATCGGAATTTTAAGTGAGTTAGAAGAAGCTAATAATTTATTAGAAGGAAATAATGATGTTATTTATGGAGATATTATTTATGGTGGAAATGCTCTTAATTGGCAAAAACTAATCAACTCTTTTCGCCTAAAAGTATTAATATCCTTATCTGAAAAAGAAAATGATACAGAGTTAGATATAAAAAATACTTTTGCTTCCATAGTAAACAATAATCCAATTATGCAATCTAATAACGATAGTGGTCTGTTAGTTTTCTTAGATCAAGATGGAAGTAGATATTCAGAATTTAATTCAAGTAGTTATGGGTCGGGTATGTATATGTCTTCAACGTTTATTAAAAGATTACAAGATAGACAAGACCCTAGATTATTTATTTTTTGTGGAAGAACTAAAAATGCTAAAGAAGCTGGACTAGCAATAGACGATTTTAGTGCTTATGAAGGTGGCGACCCTTTAGCTCCTTACGCTGAAGTTAATGACAAAGCAGCACAAGGAGATGTCTCTAAAGTGAATTTAAGATACTCTACTGATCCAACTACAGAACCACATGCCATTTTAAGTTATAGCGAATTAGAATTTATTTTAGCGGAAGCTTCTGTTAGAAACTGGATTAGTTCAATTGCCGAAACGCATTATAACAATGCTGTTAAAGCTTCATTTAATTTTTATAATACGCATGCAAAAGGGTTTGAAAGTTATGTAGAAAGTTCAGCTGCTGAAGCATATTTAAATGGCAACTTAGTTTCATTTAATAATGCAATAACAATGGAACAAAAATTAGAACTAATTTTAACTCAAAAATATTTTACTTCATTCCTACAATCGGGTTGGAGAATGTATTTTGATCATTTAAGAACTGGATATCCAAATTTTGTGTATAATGGAAATTCAACACCTCCAACCAGATGGGTTTACCCAACTTCAGAATACCAACAAAACACACAAAATGTTTCTGAGGCTATTAAATCTCAATTTGGAGAAGGCAATGATTTAATCCGTGAATTAACATGGTGGTTAAAATAACCCATATAAAAAACAAATACCAATTATAAACATAAAACCTTAGAAGAATAATCTTCTAAGGTTTTAGAATTAACACCAATAAGTATGTTAAATAATAAATTATTACTTTTTTTTAGTTTAATTTCTTTTTTTGTTACTGCACAAACAAAAGAAATAATTATAGAAGTTCAACCTTATTTACAAGATGCTACGCCTTCATCAATAAAAATTATGTGGCAAACTAATGCAAATGAAGAAAGTATTGTTGAATGGGGATTGACACCTAAGTTAGGTAAAAAAACCAAAGGAATATCTTATGATGTAAATTTTACGGAAGCAAGGATTCATGAGGTTAGTTTAGAAGGTTTAAAACGGTTTACAAACTATTTTTATCGTGTAAAAACAGGTAAAACTAAATCTGATATTTTTCAATTTAAAACACCTCCTTTCGCAAAAGATCAAGAATCGTTTAAAATAGTTGCAATGAGTGATATGCAATACGATCATAATCAACCTAATAAATTTTATGAAGTTGTAAATGATGGAATTTTAGAGCTCTTAAGTAAAAATTCTAAAGATAGTTTACCTGATAATTTAGCCCTAGTTATGATTCCTGGAGATTTGGTAGAAAACGGAACTAAATACCATCAATGGAAGGATCACTTTTTTAAACCCGCTGAAAAACTATTTAGTAATGTTCCTGTATATCCCGTTTTAGGAAATCATGAAAAAAATTCGTCGTATTATTTTAAATACTTTAGCCTTCCTAAAAATGGTAGCCCAGAATATGCTGAACATTGGTGGTATAAAGATTATGGAAATACACGTATCATTGGATTAGATTCTAACAACGGTTATAGAAACTCAAAAGAGCAATACAATTGGTTAAAAGAATTATTAAACAAAACTTCACAAGATAATACTATAGATTTTGTTTTTGCTCAATTACATCATCCTCATAAGTCTGAGCTTTGGATTCCTGGAGAAGAAGATTTCACAGGAAAAGTTGTAAAACTCTTGGAAGAATTTAGTACTAAAACAGGAAAGCCAAGTATCCATTTTTTTGGACATACACACGGTTATTCTAGAGGGCAATCTAAAGATCATAAACATTTATGGATTAATGTTGCTAGTGCGGGTGGAGCTATTGACAACTGGGGAGAATTTGAAGGAAGAGATTATGATGAATTTACTGTTACACAAGACGAATATGGCTTTGTTTTAGTTGAAGTTGATGGAAATAAAGAAGATACCAAATTCACTATTAAAAGAATAAGCAGAGGCAATACTAAAGAATTTAAAAATAACATAGTAACCGATAGCATTACTATCTATAAAAATGAAAAAAAACCTCAACAACCTCAAGCTCTTACACCTAACAACTCAACAGTTTCTATAACAAAAACTGTATTAAAGGCCAATGAATTTGAAAGTAGTTTTAAAAATGCTTTTCATGCAGCTTCTAATTGGCAAGTTGCAACTGACAATGATTTTACATCTGTTATATTTGATAGTTGGAAACAATTTGAAAATTGGTACTACAAAGAGAACAGACAAAAAGATGACGATTTAACTGATGAAGAAATTACTAAACGTTTAACTCCAAATACTACATATTACTGGAGAGTTAGATACAGAGATCAGCATCTAAATTGGAGTAATTGGTCTAAAGTAGCTACCTTTAAAACTGATTAAAACTTAAATCAACAATAAATTTGAAATAATAATTAAACACAACAATGAAAAAAAATATACTATCAATAGCTCTTTTAATATTTAGTTGCGTAGTACTAAATGCTCAACAAAAAGAAACGAATCCAAATGTAATTTTAATAACCTTAGATGGCTTACGCTGGCAAGAATTATTTGGAGGAGCAGATTCTTTATTAATCTCAAATAAAAAATACACTAAAAACATTACTCATTTAAAAGATAAGTTTTGGGCTAACACACCTGAAGAGCGAAGAAAAATTTTATTTCCTTTTATTTGGTCAACCATTAAAGAAAAAGGTCAAATTTATGGAAATAGAAAACATGAAAATAACGTAGATTTAACCAACAACAAATGGTTTTCTTATCCAGGGTATAATGAAATTTTAACTGGAAAAGCTGATGATGAAAGAATTGTAAGTAATAGTAAATTGCCAAACCCAAATACCACTATTTTAGAAACCGTTAATCAAACTGAAACTTATAAAAATAAGGTCGCTGCATTTACAAGTTGGGATGTTTTTCCTTATATTATAAATGAAACAAGAAGTGGTGTGCCTGTAAATGCTGGTTTTGATATTGCTGAAGAAGAAAAACTAACCGATAATGAAGCTTATCTAAACAAACTTCAAAAAGTCACTCCTAGCCCTTGGGGTTCTGTTCGTTTAGATGTATTTACACATCATTATGCTTTAGAATATATGAAAAAGAACCATCCTAAATTTATGTATATTTCTTATGGTGAAACTGATGATTTTGCACATGATGGAAATTATAGCGCTTATTTACAATCTGCAAATACAACAGATGGTTTTATAAAAGAACTTTGGGAATTTATCCAACAAGATGATTTTTATAAAAACAACACAACCTTTATTATAACTACAGATCACGGAAGAGGAACTAATCCAATTGACACTTGGAGAAGCCATGGTAAAGATATAAAAGGTGCAGAAGAAGTTTGGTTGATTGCTTTTGGAAACAAAATTAAAAGTACAGGTGAACAAACCAATAAAAGTCAACTTTACAGCAATCAAATAGCTAGAAGCATTGCTGAAATTTTAGGAGTTGAAATAACCGATAAAACTATTGGTGAGAAACTTAAATTTATAACTTACTAAAGGTATTTTAATATAAAAAGAGAGCTATTTTAGCTCTCTTTTTTATTTAGTACAAACAGGTAAAATTTCACCTTTTACCAAACAGTATTTTTTAATGAATTTAGGTGAAAGAGCTTTAGAATAATCTATTTCATTTACAGTAAAACCAGCAGCTCTTAATCTATCAAAATAATCTTTACCATATACCCGAACGTGATCATATTGTCCAAAGTGTTTTTTTCGTTCTTCTTTCGAAGTAATTGAAAAATCTTCATACGTTTTATCCAAACTTAAATCTTGAGGAATTTGAAAAATACCTAAACCTTTAGGTTTTAAAACACGATATAATTCACTCATTGCTTTTGTATCATCTGGAATATGTTCTAATACATGATTGCAAAAAACAACATCAAATGAATTAGCTGTGAAAGGCAAATCACAAATATCTGCTTTTACATCGGCAATTGGTGAATATAAATCTGCTGTAGTGTAATCTAAGTTTGTTTGCTCTTTAAAACGCTTTAAAAAGCATTGTTCTGGTGCAATATGTAGCACTTTTTTTTGTGCCGTAAAAAAATCTGTTTCATTTTTTAAATACAACCATAACAATCTATGTCGCTCTAAAGAAAGTGTACTTGGAGAAAGTGCATTTGAACGTTGTGTTCCATAACCATAAGGCAACATTTTTTTAAAACTTTTACCATCAATAGGATCTGTGTACCTTTTACCTTTTAAAAATACAGCAACCAAAGGTGCAACCCAATAACTAACTTTAATTAGTATTGGACGCGGAATCGTATTCAAAAAAAACTTAAAAATTTTAGTTAACATGCAGCTGAATTTACTATAGAAATATACTGATTTAAGCGTTTAAGAACGTCTTATAAAGCCAATGGTATCTCTCTAAATTCATCTTCTTCGTTACTTTCAATACCTAAAGCCTCGTATACATATTTAAATGTAGAAAGTAATTCTGGTTTACCATTTACAATAGCAACATCATGTTCAAAATGAGCACTTGGTTTGTTATCTTTTGTTAAAATAGTCCAACCATCATTTAATTGATTAATTCTATGGGTTCCTAAATTTATCATTGGTTCAATAGCAACAACCATGCCTTCAACAAACTTTTTACCTCTTCCTCTTTTTCCGTAATTAGGCATTTCTGGATCTTCGTGCATCGATTTTCCTAGCCCATGACCAACCAATTCTCGCACAACTCCATACCCACGTTTTTCACAATAATTTTGAATCGCAAAACCCACATCTCCTACTCTATTTCCAGCTTTAAATTCTTTTATTCCTCTATACAAGCTCTCTTTTGTAACTTGTAATAATTTTTTTGTTTCTAGAGCCACTTCACCAACCTCAAAAGTGTAAGCATGGTCACCATAAAATCCGTTCTTTAAAGCACCACAATCTATCGAAATAATATCCCCTTCTACTAATGGTTTATCATTCGGAATTCCGTGTACAACTTGAGCGTTCGGGCTCATACAAAGTGTATTTGGAAAATCGTACAAGCCTAAAAATCCAGGAATAGCACCATTATCTCTAATAAACTCTTCTGCTAATTTATCTAAAAACAACGTTGTAACTCCAGGTTTTACTTCTTTAGCTAATAACCCTAAAGTTTTAGACACAATTAATGCACTTTGTCGCATTAATTCTATTTCTTCTCGTGTTTTAATAAGTATCATTTCAATTGTAAATTAATTTTTGCAAAGGTAAATCAAAAAAAGAAAATACCCAGAAGTAGTTGAGAATATAAATTAATTGAATAAAATGTAAAAAAAGTGACATTTGACAGTTGTTTTTTGTTATATCCTTAGTAAATTTACAAAATCACTTTTAATAATATATTATGTATAAAGCAGTATCTGCTGAAGAAGCAGTAAAAGTTATAAAATCTAACGATAGAGTATATATTCAAGCAGCGGCCTCCGCATCTCAATTACTAATTAATGCAATGTCTGCCAGACATGAAGAACTTAGAAATGTTGAAGTTTGTCACTTACATGTTGAAGGTGAAACTCCTTATGCAGACCCAAAATATAAAGATAGCTTCCATGTAAATTCCCTTTTTATTGGTAAAAATGTACGTCATACTTTAAAAGCAGGAAATGGTTCTTATACACCCGTTTTTTTAAGTGAAGTGCCAAATTTATTTAAAAGAAATGTATTACCTGTTGATGTTGCCCTAATACAAGTTTCAACACCAGATAAACATGGGTATTGCTCGCTAGGTGTTTCTGTTGAAGCAATTTTAGCGGTAATTTCAAATGCAAAGCATGTAATTGCTCACATAAATGATCAAATGCCAAGAGTGCATGGAGAAGGGTTAATTCATATTTCAGAATTAAATACTTTTGTTGAAGAAAGTGCTCCAATTCATGAGTTTCATATGCCAAAACCAAGTGAAATTGAATGCACCATAGGAGATTATATTGCAGAATTAATTGAAGATAGAAGCACACTACAAATGGGAATTGGTTCTATCCCAAATGCTGTATTATCTCGTTTAGGTAATCATAAAGATTTAGGATTACACACAGAAATGTTTTCTGACGGTGTAATTGATTTAATATTAAAAGATGTTATAAACGGAAACTATAAAGGGATTAATGAAGGTAGAGCCTTAACAACATTTTTAGGAGGTTCTAAACGTTTGTATGATTATGTAGATGATAACCCGTTTATTGAAATGCGTTCGTGTGACTATACCAATAACGTATCAAATATTCGTCAAAACCCTAAAATGGTAGCCATTAATTCTGCTATTCAAGTAGATTTAACTGGACAAATTTGTGCTGATTCTATTGGAGCAAATATGTTTTCAGGTGTTGGTGGACAAATGGATTTTATTAGAGGCGCTTCTTTAAGTGAAGGTGGAAAGGCAATTATTGCATTACCATCAATAACCAACAAAGGAATTAGTAGAATTGTTCCTTTTTTAAACAAAGGGGCTGGAGTTGTTACAACAAGAGCACACGCACAATATATAGTTACCGAGTATGGAGTAGCTAATTTATATGGTAAAACAATTGACCAGCGCGTTGCCGAATTAATAAAAATTTCGCACCCTACTTTTAGAGAAAGTATGGAGCGAGAGTATTTTGAAGCAACAAGTTAGTAATTGATTCACATACAATTTTAAAAAAACTCTTAAACTAACTTGAAGAATAGCGGATTTTTAAATCCGCTATTCTTTTTAAGACATAATTAAAAATCGAAATACCAATTAAAAACATCTGTTTTTAAACCAAATGAAATCCAAGTAGTATTAGTACTTTCAAAATTTACGGAAGGCGTTATAGGCTCAAAATTCCTAAAAGTAATACCTGCAAATAATTTTAAATTTGTTGCTGGGTTTACTAAATACCCAACTTGAAAATCTGCAATTACCACAGCAGCTTCGTTACCTTGTCCTATTTCATTTCCATAATCAGAAACTCTATCATCATTATCTCTGTAGATATTTCCTCCGTAGCTAAAATTATCTGAAGTTGAATTAAAATCAAATCCTTTTTTACCAACTACAATTTTAGAATTTGCAAACCATCTATCTTTTGAATACCTAACTATAAAAATAGTTTCATTAAAATTTGCACCCCACAAATGTGCTAATGGCTGATTGTTATGTCCAAAATTATAATTTAATTCATCATGCGAATAGGTATATGGTTTTACAGCATTGTGTTCAATTTGTAAAAATAAATTTTCAACTCTAAAAGCATTGAAGAATTTCGCTCCAATTTGAAATCCGTTTTTATTTCCCCACCAACCTTTTGAACTCGTAACTTCAGATATTCTAAATTCATCAATTAAAAATTGAGAATATAACGACATGTTTTTATGTTTGTACTTTAAGCTCAATCCTAACAATGTGTTTCCAGCTCTGGAACCAGATCCAAATTCTGCAGCGGTATAAAAAATTAGTGGATTTAAATAATTCATATCAAACCCTCTATCGTTTGTAGTATCCCAAACTACCGTTTCAAAAAACCCTAAATTTATTTTTTTAGAAACATTCCAACTTAAATAATGAATTGCCATAAACTTCTTTTTATAAGCACCATCAACTGTTAATTCCGGTCTTACATCTTGCATAGACATCCACAAATTTGTGTATTTAATTTTCCAAAATCTGGTGTTTATTTTAAAATATGGATATGGAGAGGCAACATCTGACAAAAACAAAGAACGGTATCCATCACCTATAAAATTTTTGCCAGTTCCAAACTGAAAATTAAAATAATTACTTGGTGTATAAGACATATAAGCTTCTGCAACTGGATAATCGTACGCATCGGTTTTAAAACCTTTTGCAATTCCTCTCCCTGGAATAATTGCTGGATTTCCACCATCTGGTTTTATTGACTCTGCGTAGGTATTAAAATAATTGGCAAAACGCCCTTGACTTTCATAAAAACTTGTTGAAAAATTAAGATTTTTTCCAAGTCCTCCTTGTATTTGAATTCCTCTTGTATTGTTAAATGTTTTTACATCTTCGCTATCACTTCCAACCTGTAAATCAACGATTGGATCTATTGTAAACCAAAAATCGTTGCCCTTTACGTTTGCCATATGTTCATTTAACAACTTTCTTCCAAACCAGGTAGTTTTGGGTTTTATCAATTTATTTTTTTGAGCATCTAAATCAATACTGTTATTTACTTCATTATAAACATAAGGTTTTATTGAAGTATGCGTATTTTCGGCTTGATTCAAATAATAACTATAATTATTATATTCTGAATGTGTTAAAGGAATATTTAGAACACTTTTATGCTCTGGAAATAAGCTTTTTTCAGTTGAAGTTATTTCAGAAATTGGTTTTTCAAGAGTTTCTACCTTTTTTACTTCTTGTTGAACAACTTCTTCAGTTTGGATATTATTTTCTAACGGAATTGACAACGGAAATACAAATTGCATTTCTATATTGTGATTGTTGAATTTTGCAGGAGTTATTTTAGGCAGTGATTTAAAAACACGTTCTACTTCAGTTTTTAATTCTTTATAGGGTGAATTTACATACAACACTTTAAAGTTACCAGTTGCATCTACTATAAAAACAATATTTATTAAACCTTTAAAATTTTGTTGAAGTACATTTTCAGGTATTTTAAATTCTGAAATAATAGCATTTTTAACTTCATTTTTAAAACACGTTGGAAGTTTCGCTATTTGTTCAGATTCACAGACTGAAAAAACAGGATATTTTTCTGCTTGTGAAAATGCAAATACTGAAAATAATAAAAAAAGTACGCTTAAAAATATGTTTCTTAGTGTATCCAAATTATGCTATTTTTTCTACTTTATTATTTTTTAATTGATATTTCTCACCGCTTTCTTTACAAGTTGCAAGACCTTGTTTATCAAATTCCAATTTATGTCCGTATTCGCTAATCCAACCAATTTGTTTTGAAGGATTACCAACTACCAAGGCGTATGGTTTTATTTCTTTTGTAACTACAGCTCCTGCTCCAATAAAAGCATATTCACCAATATTATTACCACAAACAATAGTTGCATTTGCTCCTATACTAGCTCCTTTTTTTACTAATGTTTTTAGATATTCTCCACGTCTTATTATTGCACTTCTAGGATTTATAACATTTGTGAAAACCATTGAAGGACCTAAAAAAACATCATCTTCACAAATTACACCTGAATAAATTGAAACATTGTTTTGAACTTTTACATTTTCGCCCAAAATAACATTTGGAGAAACTACAACATTCTGACCTAAATTACAGTTTTTTCCAATTTTACAGTTTGGCATTATATGACTAAAATGCCAAATTTTTGTGCCAATTCCAATTTCACAACCGTCGTCAATTACAGCGGTTTCATGTGCAAAATAATTGTCCATATTAATATCCTTCTTTTGCTGTATTTCCTTCGGTTATTATTTTTGCTGAAGATGTTCCAATTCGAGTAACACCTAATTCAACCATTTTAACAGCGTCTTCATAATTACGAACACCACCTGCAGCTTTTGCCAGTAAAGGCTTTGCATTCTCTACAATTAATTCCATTGCTTCAAAAGTAGCTCCATTTGGTTTTCCTTCTGCTGTTTTAAAAAAACCTGTAGAAGATTTTACAAATACATTTGCTGCATTTTCTTCTCCAAAATTTTCTAAAACTACATCTCTAATTAATTGTGTTAACACTATTATTTCTTCATTTGACAAAGTAGCAATTTCGATAATCCATTTTGCAACTTTGTTATTATCAAGTGCTAGTTTGGTTCCTTTATAAACCTCCGCTTTAACTAAATTTATTTTTCCTTCTTTAAATGCTGTATAATTAATTACATAATCTAACTCATCAACATTATCATTTATTGCTTTTTGTGCTTCGACTAATTTGTCACTTGTGCTATAAGTTCCTTCGTGAAACCCGATTACAGTTCCAATTAAAACCTCTGAATTTGCTGTTTTTACCATTTCTTTTGCCATTGCAACAAATTCTGGTCGAATCATGGCTAATTTAAAGTTGTTTTCAATAGCTTCATTTACCAAATCTATCACTTGCTGCTTGGTTGCTTCTTGAGAAATATTAGCTTGTGCAGCTGTTTTTAAATATGTGGAATCTAAATATTGATTGATATTCATAATAGTACTATTTAATCTGTTTTCTTATATGAATAACAAATATAGTTTTTTATAAAGCTATGTCTATAAAAAAATCCTGCTATTGCAGGATTTAAATTAAAAAACAACTGTTTTTATTCAACTTTAAAAACAATAGGCAATCCATAACTTACAGTTACAGGCCTACCTCTTTGTTTCCCAGGAGTCATTACTGGCAATGAACCTACCACTTTTATTGCTTCCTCTTGTAATTTTTTATGTGGAGCTCTAGCCTTAATATTTGTAATTTTACCATTCGTATCAATTTTAAAAACTACAAATATTTTTTGAATACTTCCTGATTGCAATCCTAAATCTGCTGCAATTTCTGAACTAAAATTACGTAACACAAATTTTGAAATTTTTTCTGAAAAACAACTTCTAAGTTCTTCTTTATTCCCTGAACAACCAGGATATATTGGAACATCTTCTATAACAACAAAAGGAACATCTTCCTCCACTATTTCTTCTTCTTTAACATCAACAATATCTTTATTCACATCTATAAAAATAGCTTCAGACTCGTCTGTTTCTGTACTTTCAATTACGGTTTCCTGAATATCAATTTCATCTTCAACCTTAACAATTTTTTCTGGTATTACGGTATTTGGTGCAGGTGCTTTTTTTACCTCAATTGGCTTAATTTCGACCAATATTTCGTCATCATCTTCACCTATAATACTTCCCGATAAAGTTTCTATTGAACGTGGATAAGATTTCATTTGAATAAATTCATACACAATAAAAAGTGCCAAAACGAGTCCTAATTGAATTAAAATTCGAGAATAATTTTCGAGTACGGCATTAGGATATTTTTTAATTTCCATAACTACCTATTTTAAAATTGATCAAAAAAGAAAAATTTGAACCGTTTAAACGGCGCCATTTATAATGCAAGAAACTGCAACTATAAAATATGCGAACCTAAAGTCTCTTACAAGATTATATTCATATTAAATTTACAAAATCTTAGTTATAAAAACAATTTTTTAAAGCTAAAAAAATTGTTTAAAAAGTATTGAAAACCTCTTATTTTATTCCACTTTAAAAGTAATTGGCATTGAATATCTTACTTTAACTGGCTTACCTTGCTGTTTTCCTGGCTCCATTTTAGGTAATAAATTAATTACCCTTATCGCTTCTTCTCTTAACTTTTTATGAGGCGCTCTTGCTTGAATATCTACAATATTTCCGTTTTTATCGATTTTAAATAGTGTGAAAATTCTTTGAACTCCTGGAGCTAATCCTAATTCTTCTGCCAAACCTGCATTAAATTTTCTATTAATGTACTTGCTAATTTGTTTTGAAAAACAAGCTTTACGTTCTTCGTTTGTACCTTTACATCCAGGAAACAATGGTGCTTCTTCCAACATTATATAATCAACCTCATCTTCTGGATTAAATTCTTCATCTGGTTTTACATCTTCTATTTTAGAAATATCAACTGGAGCATCAATATCTACTACATCTATTACTGTTTCATCAATATCTACATCATCTTTAACCTGATCAATAACAGCAATAATTACTTTTTTTTTGGGTTGTGGTTGTAACTTTGGTTCTTCAAATTTGATATCGACAAGTTGTTCTGTTTCATCAACTAATTGCCTTTCTTGATTTGATAACATTACAATTTGATTGTCGAATGTTTTGTTTTGAATTAGTAGATACGCCATAAAAAGCGATAATACCAAGCCTAATTGTGCAAATAATTTACTGTAATTCTCTAAATTTGCTTTTGGATGTTTTTTAATCATAATTTATAGGTTTTAGTAGATCCTTTCAATTACTTGTAATTTCTAATGAATCCTATTGAGTGGAATTGAGAAGGTTCATTTTACTACAAAAAATCTGAGGATAAATGTTAAAATTATGTTAAAGCAAAAAACATACCAAAAAAAAAAGGCTATCAAAATGATAGCCTTTTCCCAGTTATTAACCTATTTCTAACTGTTCGCAATTGTAATATTTTAAGGTAATCCGTTAATTAAATTTTCTAAAGCAGGTTGGGTTGTTGGACTTAAACTTGAAATTACTTCTATATGTTCATCTACAATTGTTGTTCCTTGGATTGCATAATGCAATACACCATCAATTTCTGCAACCATTATAATATGAACTTCCAATCCTACTGGAATTAAACCGTAATGTTCTGTAAACATTTCTAAATCGGTATTGTAAACATCCATTCTTGCCAAGGCAGTCGGTTCGCCATCGTATGATAAATACACCGCACAATTATCTTGATTAAATTCAGCTGGCACATCAATAAAAATCTCTGTTTTGACACCTGCAAAGTTGTACCATCTGTCAAGATTTGTCCACCCAAAAGATCCAATATCATAATTATAGGTTGCAAATTCACCAGCAGCTCCTTGACCATCTCTTATTTTAGCATCATCTTGTTCTCCATTCCCATCTTCATCTGCTTCAACCCAATCACAATCGTCATCAATACCATCACAATCATTGTCTATTCCAGTTCTAAATATTTTCATTCCACCATCTAAATCTGCAAAATCTACTGGACGACTTTGAACTGCAGCCATTTTTAATAATTCTAATTCATTTGCTCCTTGCTTAGCATCTATAAAAAACTGACCAGCAGATTTTAATGCTTCTTTGTCTCCGTTTGCTTTTTCGCCTAACGTAGTACGATTTTTAAGAACCATAGATGCTTTATCGTAAATTTCAATTAATTGTATGGTTACATTCCCTGTTACTGGCGTGCCATTTAACCCAAAAGAGTTTGGTTGAAAAGTTACATTTGTTCCTTGAGATCCAGTTATTAATCCACCAGTTGCAGCATCTAAAGTAAACTCTTCTAAACCATTAATTCTATTATCTAAAAATCTGTTATTTAATGCAATTCCATCTGGCTGTGGTTTTAAAGGTTCAAAATCACCTCCATCTGGAACACAACTTGCAAAAATTGCAACAATTGATAATCCAACTACATTTTTTAAAATTCTGCTCACTACTTTACTGTTGTATAAGTTTGTGAAATTTTGTGTTTGTGTTTTCATAAGTATTAAATTTTATATCGTTTTTAAATTTGTTTTACACTTACATATCAAACCTCTTTTAAATTTGTTACCCCTTATTCTGAAAAAAATTTTAAATTAGCTATACTTAACAATGGTAAATGGAAAAGAAACCACACACAGATCATATATACATAGAGGCTTTGTTGAAGAATGACAGTAGAATACTTTCTAAACTATATGAGAAGTTTTCACATAAAATAGTTGCTTATGTGCGTAATAATAATGGAAATGCAGATGATGCACAAGACATTATTCAAGAAACATTGGTAACAATATACCACCAGGCAAAAGAGAAAAATTTTATACTTACATGTCCGTTTGATGCCTACTTTTATTTATTATGTAAAAGAAGATGGTTAAATGAACTTAAAAAAAGAGGCACTAATAGGGTAACAATTATAGAAGATGAAGCATCTATTAAAGACGAGCACAAGCAAGAAATTGAAGAAACTGAATTATTTGAACAACAAAATCAGCTTTTTGAATCAAAGTTTAAAGAATTAGGAATCAAATGTCAAGAGTTGTTAAAAGCTACATTCAAAATTAAGTCGATGGAAGAAGTTGCTAAATTTTTAGGTGTAACATATGGTTATGCTCGTAAGAAAAAATCGCAATGTATGGGTAAACTAACCCAACTTGTAAAAAATTCTAATGAATTTAAACAACTAAAAGACTTTTAAAAATGGAAGAATTAAGATATAATGAGTTTGAAAACTACCTAAAAAACGAACTCACAGAAATAGAAAAAACTACTTTTGAAGAAAAGCTACAATCCGATGCCGATTTTAAGCAAGAATTTGAAATTTATAAAGCTTTAGAAACTTCTTTGTCTTCAAAATTTGAAAATGAAGAAAATGAGCAAGAACTAAGAAAAACCTTAACCAATTTAGGAAATGAATATATTAAAGAGGAAGAAGTTACTAAAAAGAAAACTAAAGTAATCTCGCTTTTTAACTATAAAAAACTAATGGTTGCTGCAAGTATTGCATTACTTATTGGTTTTTTCATCTTTAAAAATGGAAATCCTGTTTATAGCGATTTTGCAAACCACAGTAATTTAGAATTAGTAGTTAGAGGAGATTCTAATGAAACATTGTTAAAAGCTCAAGAAGCTTTTAATGCTAAAAATTATAAAACAGCTTTTGCTCAGTTAACGGTTCTTGAAAAAGAATTTCCTAACGATATAGAAATACAATTATACAAAGCAATCTGTTTATTAGAATTAGATAAATTTCCTCAGGCAGACTCTATTTTTAATAGTATTGGTGAAGGAAATTCTGCTTTATCAACCAAAGCAACTTGGTACAAAGCATTAAGCCTTTTAAAGCAAGAACAGTTTAAAGCTTGTGAAAATACACTAAAAACTATTCCAGAAAGTGCTGAAGAATATGAACAAGCTAAAAAGTTGCTGAAAAAACTGTAAACTTCTGCTCTTAAAAATAGAATATTTTACAAACTTTTAACTATAAAATAGCTTGAGGTATTTGCCTCAAGCTGTTTTATAGTTTTAATAAATAAAAGAATAATTATTCACCTTTTAATTACATACCCATATTTGTTGGAGGTATATAAGTAGGAACATCATTTTTAATTGGCTTTATTGATTTTAAGTATTCAAATATAGCTTTTAAATCATTTTCTTTCATTTTTGTATATGATTTCCAAGGCATAGGAGGCATAATTGGTCTGCTATTTTCTAATCCCTTATACTTACCTTCTGTCATTGCTTTTTTAAAATTTTCAAATGTCCAATTACCAATTCCTGTTTCATCTGGAGTTAAATTTGCAGCAAATGATACTCCCCAAGGACCTACCCCTGAGGTAAGATCTTCATTAAATAAAAGCCATTTACTTGGTGCTGTTTCCGATTTTTCAATTTCTGGCAACTCATCTCCATTAGGATATCCCATCAGCCATCTATCCATATCGGGCACTGGCCCAGTTGGTGACATTTTCTTAGGTGTATGGCAATGATCGCACCCAATAATTGTAACTAGATATTCCCCTCTTTCAATAAGCTCCTCTTTGGAATCAATTGTTTTTAAATCAACTGTTAACTGTTCTGATTTCTTATTAGAGCAGCTAAAAAATATCATTCCAACAAAAATTGATGAAACAATAATTAATCTTGAATTTTTCATTTTTTAAAGTTTTTAGTTAGTAAAAATTTTCAAGCTGGGATTCAAAAAAATAACATGAGTAAAAATTAAAATTGCATAAATTGGTGTTGAATTACAATTTTAAAATAGGTAAAGATAAATATACTTAAAAATTATAAATAACACAAAAACAACTCATTAAACACCTATCCAATCTAAATTTCTTTAAAAAAATACTCTTAAATTTCTTTAAAAAGAATCATAAGTTTTTAGTTATTTTTGCATTATGATAATTACTGACACACACACACATTTATACAGCGAACAATTTAATGAAGATAGAAACGAAATGATTGAAAGAGCCATTACTGCTGGCGTTTCTCGTTTTTTTATTCCTGCAATTGATTCGACCTACTTTGATGCAATGTTAGATTTGGAAAAATCGTTTCCAAAAAATACTTTTTTAATGATGGGTTTACATCCAACACACGTTAAAGAAAATGTTGAAGAAGAGTTGGCTTTTGTTAAAAAATGGCTAGATAAACGGAACTTTTATGCGGTTGGGGAAATTGGAATCGATTTATTTTGGGATAAAACTTTTTTAAAAGAACAACAACAAGCTTTTAAAACACAAATACAATGGGCTAAAGAAAAAAACTTACCGATTGTAATACATTGCAGAGATGCTTTTGATGAGATTTTTGAAGTTTTAGAAGAAGTAAATGACGATAAACTTTTTGGTATTTTTCATTGTTTTACGGGAACTTTAGAACAAGCTAAAAAAGCGATCTCTTATAATATGAAGTTAGGAATTGGAGGTGTTGTAACCTTTAAAAATGGAAAAATTGATCAGTTTTTAAATGAAATTCCATTAACAAATATTGTTTTAGAAACTGACGCTCCATATTTGGCTCCAACCCCTTTTAGAGGGAAAAGAAACGAAAGCTTTTACATTACAAAAGTATTGGATAAATTAGTAGAAATTTATGGATTAACACCACAAGAAATTGCTGCAATAACAACTCAAAATTCAAAAGAAGTTTTTGGAATTTAATTCTATTCTATTTTTATAAACGGAAAATCTGAATAATCGTGCAACATAAGTTCTCCCTCCAAATTAATAACATATTTTGTAGTAATTACCGTGCCCAATTCGTCTATTGTCAGGTTATTTTCATCAACGCTCCAATTAAACGGAACAAGTGACGAAATAATTCCAGTTTCTTTGGTCCCTGTTTTAAAAGTCCTAAATCCAGCATTATTAGTGTTGAAATTTAGTTTAAATTCTAGCTCATCACTAAAATCACTTCGCAACCATTCGCCAACTAATTTTTCAGAATAATCCATCTCATCATCACTTTTACAAGATAATGTTAAAGTAAAAACTAAAAGAATTAAAAAAAGTTTAATATTTCTCATAACTCAACAAAGTTACTATAAAAATTTATTCAAAAGCTTATTCACTGATAAACAACGCTTTTTCTTAATAATTGGTGCGTTCTTATAAATAAATGTATCTTTAAAATTAATAAATGATACTCAAATACGTTGATAAAACTTAAAACAACCTACTATAAATCACCTATTGGAACAGCAAAAATTGAAGGAAATGTTGATGGAATTACCTCAATTACAGTTATAGATGAAGCAATTGAAACTTCTAAAACTATTCCAACAGATTTACAAGATTGTGTTTTACAGTTAGATGAATTTTTTAAAGGAAATCGCAAAAACTTCAACTTAAAACTGAACCCAAAAGGAACTGAATTTCAAAAAAAGGTTTGGAGCGAACTTTTAAAAGTTACTTACGGAAAAACCTGCACTTATTTAGAGCAAAGCAAAAAATTAGGCAATGTAAAAGCAATTAGAGCGGTTGCCTCTGCCAATGGTAAAAATCCGATTTGGATTGTTATTCCGTGTCATAGAATTATTGGAAGCGATGGTTCTTTAACTGGTTACGCTGGCGGAATCTGGCGAAAAAAATGGTTGCTAGAACACGAAAATCCTACAACACAACAATCATTATTTTAAACTATTTTTGTTGACATAACGTTTGTTTGAAAATGAAAAAAGGCTTCCTCTTATTATTTCTTTTAGTTAATGTGATTTCTTATGCTCAAATTCAATCTAAAAATCTTCATAAAAAGTCACTGTCTGTAAAAAACGATACTGTAATAATAGATTCAGTTAGCATTACTCCATTTAATTTTAAAGTTTTTTCTAAAAATAACATACTCGTTAACAGTTCAAAATACACCATCGATTTTTCAAAAGCATTGTTAGTTTTCAATTCTAAAAATGACACAAAATTTACTGAAATTACTGTTGAATATACTTCGTATCCAATTTTTTTAACTAAAGAATATACCGTTTTCGATTCAAAAATAATCGTTCCAAAGGGTTCCAACCAAACTCAACTTTATAGTTTAACAACAAATCAGCAAAAAATTCCTTTCAAACCATTTGAAGGTTTAAATACAGCTGGAAATATTACAAGAGGACTTACAACTGGAAACAACCAAAACGGTGTTACAAATTCTTCATTAGATTTACAAATTGCAGGAAAACTATCTGATAAAGTGACTTTAAAAGCTTCAATTTTAGATACAAACTTGCCAATTCAAGAAAATGGAAACACCTATAAATTAAACGAATTTGATCGTGTTTTTATCGAATTATTTAGTGATAATTGGAGTGTAAATGCAGGTGATATTTATTTAAAAAATAACGAAACTTCTTTTTTAAAATTCAATAAAAAAGTATCAGGTTTAGGTGTAAAAGCTAAGATTAATAATGATAATTCTGAAATTAATATTGAAACCTCTGGAGCTATTGTAAAAGGAAAATATAAAAAAGTAGCATTTAAAGGTTTAGAAGGAAACCAAGGTCCTTATCAATTATCCGATTTCAATAATAAATATATTTTAATTTTATCTGGAACTGAACAAATTTATGTAGATGGAATACAACTAAAACGCGGTGAAGAAAACGATTATACAATTGATTATAACACTTCGGAAATTACGTTTACAACTACATTTCCTATTACTGGAAATATGAGAATTACAGCAGAGTATCAATATACCGATAGGGTTTATACGCGTTTTGTAACCTATAATAATATTGGCTTTAAAAGTGAAAAATTAGCTGTAAGTGGTTATTTTTATAATGAAAATGACTTAAAAAATCAGCCATTAGAACAAGATCTTTCTAATGAACAAAAACAATTACTTTCTGAAGCTGGAAATAATCCAAATTTAATGGTTACACCATCTGCCTATTTAGATACATTTTCTGAAGATAAAATATTGTACAAAAAAAACCTGATTGGCAACTTAGAAATTTTTGAATATTCTACAAATGAAGATGATGAATTGTACAATGTAGCTTTTACTTATGTTGGAGAAAACTCTGGAAATTACATTTTAAAAGAAGTAATCGCTCTTGGTAAAATTTACGAATATATTGGCGGAAACTTAGGCGGATATAACCCTGTAATTCAACTAATTGCTCCAAATAAATTACAAATTGCTGTTTTCAAAGCAACTTATAATCCAACATTAAAAACAATGCTAAATGTTGAAACTGCTTTTAGCTCTAATGATGAAAATTTATTTTCAAGCATAGATGATTCGGAAAATAATGGTTTAGCTACAAAAATAAGTTGGAAACAAGTGCTTATTGACAAAAAATGGCAATTAAAAAGTAATTTAAAATTTGATTTTATTAATGATAAGTTTAAAAGTATTGAACGTATTCAAAATATTGAATTTAATAGAGATTGGAATATTGAAACAATTAGTGGAAATCAAAAACTAATAAGCAGTGCCTTAGAATTTTCAAACAAAAATAATAACGCCATAAATTATTTGTTTGAAAACTTAGAATTTAGCGATGCATTTACTGGAAATAAGCATCATTTATTCGGGAATTTGAAGTTGAAAAATATTTCAATAAATTTTAATAATAACATATTAAATAATCAAAACTCTTTTGAAGAAGGAACTTTTTTAAGGTATTATATCAGTTCAAAATATAATCTTGTAAAAAGTTGGTATGGTATAGCTTTAAATGGAGAAAATAATAAACGTACCGAAATTTCAACAGATGTACCTTTAGCGATAAGTCAAAAATTTAATGAAATTGAGGCGTTTTTTGGTGTTGGAGATTCTACAAACGTATTTACACAATTTGGAGCGAATTTTAGAACTACAGACAGTATTCAAAATACCAATTTTGAACAAGTAAATAATTCTAAAACTTTTTATATAAAATCAACTTTATTAAATACAAAAACAGCCAACTTAAAAGCCTTTGTAAATTACAGAACTGTTGAAAATGCAAACTTTAAAAACGAAACTTCGTTAAATTCTAAAATTGTTTTCAACCAGCAACTATTCAATCAATTTTTAAATTTTAATACCAACTACCAATCACTTTCTGGAACACTTCCTCAACAAGATTATACCTATATAAAAACCGAACCAGGACAAGGTTTTTACACGTGGATAGATTATAATAATAACGGAATTAAAGAGTTAAACGAGTTTGAAATAGCGCAATTTACAGATCAGGCAACCTACTTACGAATTATTCTACCAACGGTAAATTATATAGCTACATATCAAAATAAATTTTCTCAAATAGTGGTAATAAACCCACAACAATGGAATACAAAAACCGGAATTAAAAAGTTATTTTCTCATTTTTACAATCAAACTTATATTTTAATAGACAGTAAACAAAAAAGGAATAATAACACCTTTAATTTAAATCCTTTTGATGTAAATAACTCAAATTTATTAGGATTAAATTTTAACTTAAATAATAGTTTTTACTTTAATAAAGGATTAAAAAACTATTCAACCACTTATAATTTTATAAATTCGAAAAATAAAAACACTACAACAATAGATAATTTAGAAAACTCAATTCAACAACACAAACTACAATTTGAACATAAGTTAGGCAGTTTTTGGCAATTTAATTTTGATGTTAGTAATTCAATAAACAAAACGGCATCATTAAATTATGAGAATAGAAATTACAAATTAAATAACACAAGTGCGTTTCCTAAAATCTCCTATTATTACAATACCAATACATATTTATCTTTATATTTTGAAGCAAAAAAGAAAGAAAACCAAATAGGGAATCTTGAAACCTTAACCTCCCATAAATTTGGGTTAGAAATGAATTATGCCAACAATTCTAAAAATTTATTAAAAGCAGCAATTAACTTATTCAATAATAAATTTGAAGGAAACAACAACTCTCCAATTGCATATCAAATGCTTGAAGGTTTACAACCTGGAAAAAACTATACTTGGAGTCTTTTATTCCACCGAAAGATTAATTCTTTTCTAAATTTAAACTTGAATTATTTGGGTAGAAAAAGTGAAACTTCAAATACAATTCATACAGGTACCATTCAATTAAAAGCAATTTTTTAGTATAGTTTTAGCTAGGTAAATTATAAAAAAGCAGTGCTCGATATAATTTTTTAATAAAAATCACTCGAAACAAACTACTAATATTCTACTAACTTTTTTAAAATCTCACTATTAATTTTAGTTGAATTTTTAGCTTCAGAAAGTGCAATATGAGTTTGTACATTTCCCAAATTCTTCAACAAAGAAAGTTTCGTTAAAATAAAATTCTCGTAATCTTCTATATCTTTTACAATTACCTTCACCAAAAAATCAAAATTTCCAGTGATACGATAACATTCCATAACTTCTGGAAATGTGTGAATCTCTTTTTCAAATTTTGTTAAATAACTTCTGCTGTGCTCCTTTAAAGTTAAACTAATAAAAACGGTTTGCTTTAAACCCAATTTTCGTTCATTCAGTAACGCTGTATATTGTTTTATAAATCCTTCTTTTTCTAGTTTTTTAATCCTTTCAAAAACAGGTGTGGTTGATAGGTTTAATATTTCGGACATACTTTTAATTGTAATACGCCCATTTTCTTGTATTAAATCAAGAATCTTTAAATCAATTGTATCTAATTTTAAACTCATTTTAGAAAAAACATATTTTAACACAGCAAATATAAAAAATTATAGATTTTTTTGCTGACATTTATTAATTTTATATTGTTTTATGCTGTTACTAAATTAATTGAGCAGTTTAAAAACATTCATACTCTTTAAATTATATTTTTGGTTTATATAATTTTATAAATTTAAATATATGTCAAGTTTAATAAAGGAATTTGAACAAACACCACCAGAAATTGTTTTCGAATGGAAAGATAAAGAATTAGGTGCCGAAGGTTGGGTAGTTATCAACTCTCTAAAAGGAGGTGCAGCAGGCGGTGGAACCAGAATGCGTAAAGGTCTAAATAGAAATGAAGTAGAGTCTTTAGCAAAAACTATGGAAATAAAATTTACAGTTTCTGGACCTCAAATTGGAGGTGCCAAATCTGGAATAAACTTCGATCCACAAAACCCTAAAAAAGCAGAAGTTTTAAAAAGATGGTATAAAGTAATTATGCCCTTATTAAAAAATTATTATGGAACTGGTGGCGATTTAAATATTGATGAATTGGTTGAGGTAATTCCAATTACAGAAAGTTATGGTTTATCGCACCCGCAAGAAGGAGTTGTAAATGGCTTTTTTAGTATGGAAATAAGTAAACACAAAGATAAAATTGAACGTTTACAATTTGGTGTTTCTAAACAGGTTACCGACAAAAAATACATTCCAACAACCGCTAATAATTATAAAATTGCAGATCTAATTACGGGTTATGGTGTTAGCGAAGCTGTTAAACATTATTACACTATTTGGGGTGGAGAAATTAAAAATAAAAAAGCCATTATTCAAGGATGGGGAAATGTTGGAGCAGCAGCAGGATTTTATTTAGCAAATTATGGCGTTAAAATTGTTGGTATTGTAGATTATAATGGAGGTTTAATAAATACTGAAGGATTTAACATACAGGAAATTGAAGCTTTATTAGCAAGTAAAAAAAGTTTAAAAGAGCAAACCACATTTATGGATTATGAAACTATAATGCAACAAATTTGGAGTGTTGGAGCTGAAATATTTATACCAGCAGCCGGATCAAGAATGGTTGAGAAAAGTCAATTAGATACTATGATTGCAAATGGATTGGAAGTGGTAAGCTGTGGTGCAAATGTACCTTTTAATGATGCAGAAATTTTTATGGGTAATATTTTATCTGAAGTTGATCAAAAAATCGCCATTATTCCAGATTTTATTGCCAACTGCGGAATGGCAAGAGTTTTTGCTTTTTTAATGGAAAACGAAGGTGAAATAACCGATGAAATTTTATTTAAAGACACTTCTAACGTAATTAAAGACGCTTTACAAAAAACTTATAAAGTTTGTCCAAAAGGCATTAACTTAACAGAAAAATCTTTAGATATAGCCATAAAAGAGTTGCAAAACAGAAAGTAATAACTATTTTTAAATAAAAAAAAGATGCCAATCTATCATAAACTTGGGAACATTCCTCCAAAAAGACATACAATTTTTAAAAAGCCAAATGGCGATTTTTATTATGAACAACTTTTTGGAACTATTGGTTTTGATGGAATGTACAGTAATTTATATCACGAAAACAGACCTACTCAAGTAAAAAAAATAGCAGAACCATATAGTGTAGCTCCTACAATTGCAAAAACCGTAAATATTCAATCGTACAGACTTAAAGGGTTTCAAGTAAAACCTGAAAACGATTATTTAGAAAGTAGAAAAATTGTACTTACAAATAGCGATTGCAATATTATTTTAGCAGCACCTAAAGAGTCTACCAAAAATTATTTTTATAAAAATACAGATGCCGATGAGCTTATTTTTGTTCATAAAGGTACCGGAAAACTCCGTACACATTTAGGTAATTTAGACTTTAAATATGGCGATTATTTACTAATTCCCAGAGGTACTATTTATAAAATTGATTTCAAAACTTCCGACAACAGATTATTTATTGTAGAAAGCTACAAACCAATTTATACCCCAAAACGCTATAGAAATTGGTTTGGTCAATTGTTAGAACATTCCCCATTTTGCGAACGTGACATTAGAAAACCTCAGGAACTAGAAACGTATAACGAAAAAGGAGACTTTTTAATCAAAATTAAAAAACAGAATCAGCTATTTAATATGGTATATGCCACACATCCGTTTGATGTTATCGGTTACGACGGACATAATTATCCCTATGCCTTTTCTATACACGATTTTGAACCAATTACTGGACGAATTCATCAGCCGCCTCCAGTACATCAAACTTTTGAAACCGACGCTTTTGTAGTTTGCAGTTTTGTACCTCGTTTATACGATTATCATCCAGATGCAATTCCTGCTCCATACAATCACAGTAATATTGATTCTGATGAAGTATTGTACTACGTTGATGGAGATTTTATGAGTAGAAATGATATTGATGCTGGACATATTTCACTACATCCTGCAGGAATTCCACACGGCCCTCATCCTGGTGCAATGGAACGCAGTATTGGTAAAAAATCTACCAATGAGCTTGCTGTAATGGTTGATACTTTTAAACCTCTTATGGTTACAGAAGAAGCGCTAAAAATTGCAGATGAAGATTATTATAAATCGTGGTTAGACTAAAATCTTTAACAAAAAACTACTACTTAAAAAAATCAAAAAAAATGTCAGCAAAAATTAAAAACTTAAAAAACATACAAAATACAACCTATAGTTTAAAAAAACTCTTTGAAGATGCAGAAGACTTTCTTCCTTTATTAGGTACAGATTATATTGAATTGTACGTTGGAAATGCAAAACAATCGGCACATTATTATAAAACTGCCTTCGGATTCCAATCTGAAGCTTATGCAGGATTAGAAACGGGATTGAAAGATCGTGTTTCATACGTATTGAAACAAAATAAAATACGTCTAGTACTTACGTCTCCACTTCAAAAAGATGGAGAAATTAACCAACATATTAACATGCATGGAGATGGTGTTAAAATTGTGGCACTTTGGGTTGAGGATGCTAAAAAAGCTTGGAAAGAAACAACTTCCAGAGGCGCAAAATCATATATGAAACCTACCGTTGAAAAAGATGAATTTGGAGAAGTAATACGCTCAGGAATTTATACGTATGGCGAAACTGTACACATTTTTGTAGAACGAAAAAATTACAATGGTGTTTTTTTACCAGGTTATAAAAAATGGGAATCACATTACAATCCAACACCTGTTGGTTTAAATTATGTAGATCACATTGTTGGAAATGTTGGTTGGGGAGAAATGAAAAAATGGTGCGAATTTTATGCAAAAATAATGGGATTTGCTCAAATTATTTCTTTTACTGATGACGATATTTCTACAGATTATACTGCATTAATGAGTAAAGTAATGTCTAACGGAAATGGAAGAATTAAGTTTCCAATAAACGAACCAGCAAAAGGTAAAAAGAAATCTCAAATTGAAGAATATCTCGATTTTTACAACAGTGCTGGCGTACAACATATTGCATTAGCTACTAATAATATTGTAGAAACGGTTTCTGAAATGAGAAACAGAGGTGTTGAGTTTTTATATGTTCCAGAAACATATTACGATGATTTGTTAGAACGCGTTGGAGATATTGATGAAAATGTTGAAGTTTTAAAAGAACACGGAATTTTAATTGATAGAGATGATGAAGGTTATTTATTGCAATTATTTACAAAACCAGTTGTTGATAGACCTACAATGTTTTTTGAAATAATACAAAGAAAAGGAGCTCAATCTTTTGGAGTTGGTAACTTTAAAGCCTTATTTGAAGCCATAGAAAGAGAACAAGAAAATAGAGGAACTTTATAAAAAGAAGATGAATTCAGAAATTACAACAATAGATCCAGCTTCAATAACTACTGCCGAATTACATAGCATTTTATTAACTGCTGTAGCACCTAGACCTATTGCATTTGCAAGTACTGTAGATATAAATGGCAACGTAAATTTAAGTCCGTTTAGTTTTTTTAACGTGTTTAGTGCAAACCCACCAATCTTAATTTTTTCTCCTGCCAGAAGAGTTAAAAACAATACTACAAAACATACTTTTGAAAATGTAAAAACCACAAAAGAAGTAGTTATAAATATTGTTAATTTCCCTATTGTAGAACAAATGTC
>Ga0193953_1000089_pt1 | contig 49057 bp, 38 predicted proteins | sample BB_4_MG_FD_140325 | JGI IMG/M metagenome (GOLD analysis project Ga0193953, IMG submission 140325) | Microbial mat bacterial communities from the Broadkill River, Lewes, Delaware, United States - BB_4_MG | ecosystem: Environmental > Aquatic > Freshwater > River > Microbial mats | place: USA...
TAATAGCGGTTTGTAGGCAATTACTTTAGAGCCTTCAATCCCACACGATGCAGAGACCATTGCTTTAGGTTTTGCATCATCAATACGTGTGGCGAGTTCTTTTGCAGCAAAACCACCAAATACTACAGAGTGAATGGCACCAATTCGGGCACATGCTAGCATAGCAATTGCCGCTTGTGGAATCATTGGCATATAAACAATAACACGGTCACCTTTTTCTACTCCTTGAGATTTTAACACCCCAGCAAAGGCAGCAACCTGATCACGTAATTCAGAGTAGGTAAATTTAGTAACGGTATCAGTCACAGGGCTATCATAGATTAACGCAGTGCGCTCCCCATTTCCTGCTTCAATATGGCGATCTAATGCGTTGTAACATGTATTCAACTCACCATCAGCAAACCATTTATAAAAAGGTTTGTTGCTATCATCTAAAATAACACTGGGCTTTTTATCCCAATCAATGGCTTCAGCTGCATCGCCCCAGAATTTTTCTGGGTTGTTTAGAGATAAATCATATAAGGATTGATAATCCGTACTCATTTTCCTCTCTCCTCTGTATACACTTTTGATTGTTATGTCTATAGTGTGACGTATGCACAGTACATCACTGTGTTATGTGACTGTTCTATTTATGGGTGTTAATCATAAATTAATCTTATCGAAAAATAAATAACTATTGATAAATACAATACTATATAGTGCAATTTATTATAATCATAAATATCATTTACTCTTTATTATGCTATTTTTTTCATGTGCTAACAACCATTTTTTTCGCCACATCCCCCCTCCATAACCTACTAATTTTCCTGAACTTCCTATAATCCTATGACAAGGAATAATAATAGAAAATGGGTTGTGATGATTGGCTTGCCCCACAGCACGCGCTGCTTTAGGTTGTTGAATTCCTTTTGCAATATCCCCATAAGAGGCTGTTTTAGCAAATTCTACTGTACGTAGCTGTTGCCAAACTCGGCAACGAAAAGGCGTACCAATAAGATGTAAAGGAAGTGTGAAATCCTGTAATTGACCTTTAAAGTAAGCTTCTAGCTGTAAGATAGTTTCTTTAAGGATAGGGTGATAAGCTTGGGTGGGAATACGTATACGCTTATCTTTTACATATTTACACTCAATTAATGCATCCTGCTCTGCAACAAGTTTTAGTGTACCAATGGGGGAATTATAATAGGTGGTATATAAATCAGACATGATTGGGCGGCGGTAACCTCATTAATATAATATAAAAGCAGTAATCAATGTTATCTGCCACCTGTGAAATGAAACAAATGGATAGCTTTATATTTCTGAAAATACTAAGAATACCATTTACTGATACTTTTATTATTTATCATATTTAGGTGGCAGTTGTTGCAAAAAAAACCTATTTAAGGGTTAAATTGCATCTTCATTTGTTTCGCCTGTACGAATACGAACAACCTGCTCCACAGGCATCACAAATATTTTTCCATCCCCAATTTTTCCTGTACGGGCAGCTTGTGTAATGGTATCAATGCAAGTCTCTACCTGATTTTCTGCAATAATTAATTCAAGCTTTACTTTAGGTAAAAAATCAACGACATACTCTGCACCACGATACAGTTCTGTATGCCCTTTTTGACGACCAAAGCCTTTTACTTCAGTAACTGTTAAGCCTGTGATTCCAACACTGGATAATGCTTCACGTACGTCATCAAGACGAAAAGGTTTGATGATTGCTTCAATCTTTTTCAAAGTACCGTTCCTTTCATTGTTTATTATCTGAGCTGAAACTATAAAACAATGTGTGGCAAAGTAGAATATAAAAGTAAAAAAAAACCATTTTTTATTTTTTATGTGTCAGAAAATAGCAGCAATACCATCATTTTTTTCACTTACTCATTAGTCATATAAGCACTGTATTTTCAGTAATTATGTCGTTGTTAATAAGCGTGATAACATAGGTTTTCAGTTTGATTTTACCTTTTAATTTTAGATAAAGAATAGAAAAAAATGGACGATACACATATCAGTCTTGCTCATGGTAATGGTGGGTGTTTTATGCGCGAGTTGATTGAAGAAATTTTTCAACAACACCTCTATAGTAGTGATGTCAACACACAAGTTGATGCAATGAGCTTATCATGGGCCCATGAACATATTGTCATGAGCACCGATGGTTTTACTGTACAACCTTTGGAATTTTCAGGCGGAGATATTGGTTCTTTAGCTGTACATGGTACGGTGAATGATTTGGCGGTCACAGGAGCACGCCCCCACTATTTAACCCTTAATGTATTTATTGAAGAAGGTTTTGAAATTGCTCGGCTAGAAAATATTGTACAAAGTTTAGCCCGTGCAGCAACAGATGCAGGTGTCTCTGTGGTTGCAGGCGATACAAAAGTATTAAATAGAGGAGAAGGAGGCGGCTTATATTTAGCCACAACAGGCGTTGGTGCACGTGATCGCGATCTAGATTTAGGCATGCACCGTATTCAAGCAGGAGATAAAATATTAGTCAGTGGTGAGGTGGGGAATCATGGTATTGCAGTGATGTTAGCACGTGAACAATTTGGTTTACGTGGGGATATATGTTCTGACTCTGCTTGTGTCCTACCGCTAACCACGGCTTTATTACCTTTGGAAGGTTTGCGTTTTATGCGTGACCCAACACGAGGTGGACTTGCAACGGTGATGCATGAACTGTGTGCAGCAACGCCTTATGGTGTGCAGATAGAACAAACAGCTGTCCCCATTGCTGATTCAGTACAAACAGTTTGTGATATGTTGGGCTATGACCCTTATTATTTAGCCTGTGAAGGGCGTGTCGTGGCAGTGGTTGCAGCAGATGAAGCGGATGCCGCCCTAGCTCATTGGCAAGCCTTACCTGATGGGGAAAATGCGGCCATTATCGGTACTGTTTCAGCAGAGACACAACAAGTGATACTATGTACTGAATTAGGGGGAGAACGCTTTTTACAAGAGTTAGAAGATGATCCTTTACCCCGTATTTGTTAAATACATTTTTCAAATAAAATAATATCAATTAAATTTAAAAATAATCCTTAACTTGATGAGATAAAATACCCATGCATATATAATATTTTACCCTTTTATCTCTTCTATTTTTCTATGTTTTTCCTGCACGTGTACTGTACACATCATAACGGGTGTTTTTACTACTAATCGACACTGTTGGGGGTGCATCACCTAAAAAATCAGCTCCTTTCGGACGTTTTACCACAACACGTTGCTGAGCATAGGTACGGGCACAGGCTAATACTTCTGCTGTATCGGTATCTTGACCAATTAAACTATGCAAATAGCGCATTTCTTTTTTAACCTGTGCCGATTTTTGCCGTTGGGGATACATGGGATCAAGATAAATGACATCAGGTAAAGCTAACTCTCCCCGCTGCGCTAACCATGTTATGGTGTCAATATGTGCAAACTGTAATTGTGCTTGAATAAATGCTCCCAGTTCTGCATCTCCCTGTGCACGTCGTAAACCATCATATAATAAAGCCGCTGTCACAGGTGAACGTTCCAACATTTGCACTTTACAGCCCAAACACGCCATCACAAAGGCATCACGCCCTAAACCTGCTGTCGCATCGAGTACAAATGGGTGATAGCCTGTTTTTAAACCTAAGGCACGCCCTAATGGTTGTTTACGCCCTCCCCCAAATTGGCGACGGTGTGCGGCTTTACCTGTGATAAAGTCCACCACAACCCCCCCTGCATTTTTCTCATTTTTATATAAACCTAATTTCTCGGCAGTTAATTTAAAAAAATATAAATCATTGGTATGAGTTTGTCGTATAAAATTAAATGTTCCTGCCAAATGCTCAGCATACTCAAATAAAGCAGGATCTTCACACACTAAAGTTAAAGGGGGGGAGGAGAAAGGTATATTCATAGAGGATCAATGAAGATAATGACAATATGTCATTGAGTTAATTGTTGATATCAATTTGGATAAAGGGTAATAAAAAAAACCTGCTCAAGGTCAACATGAGCAGGTTTTTAATAAGCCGTGAATGATGATTAATTAATCATTTTTTTCATAAAAAGCAGTTAAGGCTTTATTGAAACGCTCATTTAATAATTGTGCTGTTTCAGCAGGTAAACTAGCATTCACATACCACTCACGCTCAATATGCTGTGCTTCAGTATGCTTATCCTTGAATTGCTCCATCTCTTTCCCTCCACTCATTGCCGCAGAAAGGCGAGAGACTTGGTAACTCATACGAGCCTGAGCTGCTTCAGGAGGTGAATCAATTTCCGCTAAAATTTCCATCCGTACACATAAGTTTTCACATAACTCAATGGCTTTCTTATCAGCACTGTTTTCCCCTGCACACGCTTGTTCAAAACGTTGGGTTAACTGCTGTTCTTCATAGTTATTTTCTAGCGTACCTAATAAATCCCATTGGGCTTTAATTTCTGCTTGCTGCTCTTCCGTTGTTGCTTCTACAATCAAGGTGCATAAGCGTGCTTTTTGCTTCAGCATATCCAATACCGCACGTTTGCTAGCATTAGCTGCTGCTTTACGATGTTGATTTACCTGATCACAGGCAGCATGAAAACGCTTTTCTACCTCATGTGCCACTTTACGTGGGATAGTCCCAATAGTTTGCCATTCTGTACGGATTTTTTTCAGTTGCCCATCTACTGCTTTATAGTCAATATCCGCTTGGCTTACTAAGGCTTCAACTTGCTCACATAAAGCTTCTTTAGCTTGTAAGTTTGTATTTAACTCTCGCTTAAACTCTTCTTGCTTCTCTTTGCGACGGTTAAAGATCACATCACATGCACCACGGAATTCACGCCATAATTGACGTTCCTCTTTACGCGATCCTGTCACGGTGACATGCCAATCAGCTTGTAATTTTTTCACTGATTCAATGGCATAATTGAGATCTTCAATTTCTTGCGCTTCTTTAGCTTGCTCAATCAGATCTTCACGTAATTGATAATTATTTTCACGTTCTTCAGCAAGGTACTGCTCTAAACGCTTCATAATGTCATCAAAACGTTGCTTGATAGGCTTTTTATCTTTACGGTTTGTAGGCCCAATTTTATACCATTGGTGTTCCACATCCCGAATCACCTTCATCACAGGTTTCCAGTCAGGGTCTGTCCAATCCGTCTCTGCAAAGAGTGTTTCTAAGCGTTCACACAAGCCTTCTTTTTCTTTTAGATTCTGCTCACGTTCTTTGGCTTTTTCAGTGAAATAACTCTGGCAAGGGGCGTAGGCTTTATTACAAGTGGAGTTGAAACGCTCCCATAAATGTTGTGAATGCCCTGTATTACCCAGTTTTTTCCATTCTTTTTGTGCTAAACGAATTAAGCGCGCGGTTTCTTCAGGATCATCATCAGCACGTTCAACCAATTTCTCCATTTCGATACATAAATTTTCACGCTCAACATCATCTCCCCAACGCTGCCAACTGCGTAAATCACGAATTTTACCTGTGATAGCATGAACACGACGTTCTAAGGATTTTAATTTTGATGAATGGGGAGCCAGCTCTTCTAAATGTTTAAGTAACTGGCGCGCCTTTTGTTCTAAAGGAATCGCAGGCTGTAAAGTCCCTTTTTCAATTTTCTGTTCAGCTTCTTCAACCAATGCCTTTAATTTACTGCGCTGTTGATCAAATTGATCACGTTGAGATTGCACACGGCTATCAAACTCTTCAATGATAGTATTAAAGCGCGTGTTTAGTTCAACAAAACTAGGTAAAGAGGCATCAGGCTTCTGTTGCGCTGTCCACGCTTGTTTTAATTGATTAATATCACGGATACTAACCTCTTTATTACCCGCTTTTAATGCTTCTACACGTTCACAAAGCTTTTCTAATGCACTGAGGTTTTCAGCTTGATTTTCCAAACTGGCTTGCTGTTTTTCTAAATCAATCATTAGTTTACTAAAACGTTGCTGCCAGCTATGTTCTTCTTCATCACCTAGCGGGTCAAGCTCTTGCCATGCCGCTTTTAGCTCAGTTAATTGTTGTGTGTGCTCGCTATGATCCTGATCAGCTTGTTTAAAATCAGTTAACTGTTGACATACCTTTTCAAGTGCCACATAACACGCTTCTTTCGCTTTACGTCTAGGAATGTATAAAGCTTCACGACGACGTTTTTCTTCTTTTTCATGTTGAAATGTATGGTAGGCAACTAAAAATGTTTCTTTACGCTTGGTAAAGGTATCAATGATGGCTTCTTCCACTTCATCAGCAATATTATCCCATTGCACTTTTAAGCGATTATATTCCGCAAAATCTTGTTCCCATGCGGTACTACGCCCTAATGCCAGTAAGCGATGACAAATAGCTTCCGCCTCTTCTTTCACACGTTGAGGACGTTCTTGTTCTGCAATCAGGGTATCAAGTTTCTCTTTCACTACACGACTTAAGCGTTTATCTTTATTACGTAGTACTTTATATACACGCTCTAGCGTTGAACGCTTTTGTAATTTTTCTACCGCAATAGTACGAATTTGCTGACTTTGCTCATTGATCGCAATATCACCTAATACACTTTCGCGCTGGATTTTTTTAATTGCGGCAAGGCGTAATTCAATATCTTGGGCGTGCGTACAAATGTGCTCAATTAATTCAATATTCTCTAATTTATCAACCCAGACAACCCGTTTTTCTAAGGCTATTTTGGCAGATTTATTGCCGTATAGAAACTGCTTAAAGCGTTGTAAGGCAAGCTCACGCACCTGTGAATCTGTATCATTCTTAGCAATGGTATCAAGCAGTTCAAGGTGGGTAATTTTACGGGTAGCAACGCAGCGAATATCAGCCACTTCATCATTTTGTGCGATATCAGTTAGAATAGTGAGATCGGTGAGTTCTTCTACAGCAGTTTTACGAATGTCAGGTTTACGGTGTTGCCATTTAGGTTTGATAAAGCGGTCAAAGATCATGATAGTTTTATTAACTCGATAAAACGGGAAGACAAGACAGTATAAAGCCTTATGGGTTTTATACTCTCCCTGTGGTTATCCAACACGGTATTACTTGTCCCTCATCATCATGGCATGATGTGTTGCTTTTTAGCGTGATTTTGACATGCAATGAGCACGATAGTGTGATAAACACACTTATAATTCGCAGAGGGGGCAAGCACACTAAAGTCGCTAGTATAACACGGGAATCTGGCTTGTGAGCTATTATTTTTTCTTCAGTCCTTTAGCTTATATTTCTGTTTTTAGTTACCCCCTCTTCTTTTTTTTGCTATGACTTATGCTAAAGAAAAAGGCAGTAAATAGCTCTTTTATCACTTTATGGAAAGGTAAAGGAAAGCCAATATTAAGGCTGCCATTTAGTTAAGGATTATCTGGTTCCACGCGCTCCGCGTTGGAACCCCGTCCCTGACGCTCTGCATCATCTTGCTTAAAGCTACCAAGGGGCAAGTTTAAGGGGAGGACGCAGAGCTTCCTTGGCTGCATTACAATGTGGAGCGTTGTAACGAGGAAAGTATTGTTTTTAACTCTTAACTTATTCTATCACTTATATTTAGGCCGTATTGGCACGTGGTAAAGTAATATCATTTTGGGCTGCCCAGTGGGCAATATCTTGACGTTGTAATGCAGATGCCATTAAGTCAGGAAATTGATCAGGTGTACAGGCAAAAGTGGGGATCTCTAAGCTGGCAAATTTTTGGGCTAAATGATGATCAAAACACGGTGCACCGTCATCACTTAAAGCTAAGAGTGTAATAATTTGTACCCCTGATTGAACGAGCTCATTCACGCGTGACATTAAATGACGTGCATTGCCCCCTTCATATAAATCTGTGATGAGAATCATGGTGGTTTTTTCTGGGGTCTCAATACGTTCACCACAATAGCGTACTGCACGATTAATATCCGTCCCTCCCCCTAGCTGTGTGCCAAATAATACTTCTACAGGATCAGCTAATTTTTCAGTTAAATCGACAATAGCGGTATCAAATACAACAAGCTGGGTTTTAACACTGGGAATGGATGCCATCACGGCAGCAAAAATACTGGCATAAACAACACTGGTTGCCATTGAACCTGATTGATCAACACAAAGAATAATTTCATCAGCTGCTCGTTTTTGCTTACGCCCAAAGCCAACAAGTTGCTCAGGAATAATGGTTTTATACTCTGCTTGGTAATTTTTTAAATTTTTCTTGATGGTACGTAACCAGTCAATTTCATTATGACGGGGGCGATTGTTACGGTTAGCACGGTTTAAACTACCACGGATGGCTTGTTGCATTGGTGTAGTGAGTTTTTCCATTAATTCATCAACCACCTGCTTGACCACTTGGCGCGCGGTATCTTTGACTTTATCAGGCATGACACTATTTAATGCCATTAAATCAGCGACTAAATGCACATCCGCTTCTACCGCGCTGAGCATTTCAGGTTCCAGCAACATACTATGTAAATTAAGACGCTCAAAAGCATCTTTTTGCATTACACGTACAACACTACTGGGAAAATACTGACGAATATCACCCAACCAACGCGCCACATTGGGAGATGATCCCCCTAAGCCGCCACGCCTTGAGCCTCCGCCACTATTTCCACTCCCCCCTCCATATAAACTGGATAAGGCTCCATCCATTTGGGCATCTTCTGATGATAAGGAGTTTTTAATTCCATCTGCCTCGCCTCCTCCTAAAATCAACCGCCACCGACGTAAACGGTCTTCTTCACTGTTTTGCATAACAGATTCCTTTTTATCTTGTATGTGTGATCACACATGTAAAGACGCGCTGTTGTAAGTTATGAGTATGTACGATACAAAACAAACACACAATATGTGTTTTAATAAAGTCGCTTTATTTCTGACAAGTGCGTTTTAGGATGAATCAATTTTATAGGTTTATTGCCTGAAAAAATATTGTTACTATAGCTGATTTTTATGCGCTAACACTTATATAACATTATTTTTGGTTATACTAAGCCTTTTGCTCAACTCGCCTTAATTTTATTACGTTGTGATATAAAAAAGGCTAAAAATAACCTATAACTTTAGATATTATCATGACAGGCATACATGCAAAGAATGATCATGTTAAAATAATCGTTGCTATTATCCTATTAAGAAGATAAAGCGCGTACTCATTTAGTATTTTTATCCTTGCTCTCTTATTTTTAATTTATTCAACACACTTGGAATTACCTCATTGTGTGCTTACTTTTAATTAGATTAGGTTAAAAAAAGCTAATAGTTGCCTGCACATTTTGGCGCGATAGTGTGTAATCTTTGCTATTATCTGGCGTGTCTTTTTTCTGTTAATTTTATGACTTAATCATACTATATGTCGTGACGCTACACACGATGGATAAAAAGAAATGCAGCTTTCCCCTGTGGAAAGACGCATTTTGACCTCCTTTTTTCGCTATATAGTGATAAAGAGGAAATTGAAAGTCACCAACATAGAACTATTCTGATGAATCAAACATTCCCTTTGTTAGAGCAAATACAGACCCCTGAACAACTACGCCAACTTCCTGAAGAAGAGCTAACACAGGTTGCGACCGAGTTACGCCAGTTTATACTGGAAAGTTTAAGCCAAACTGGGGGGCACCTTGCCTCAAATCTAGGGACAGTAGAATTAACACTGGCTTTACACTATGTCTATAATACCCCTGACGATCGTCTTATTTGGGATGTGGGTCATCAAAGTTACCCCCACAAAATTCTGACGGGGCGACGGGAAAAAATGTCGACCTTACGTCAATATGGGGGGATTTCTGGCTTTCCAAAACGTAGTGAAAGTGAATATGATACTTTTGGTGTAGGACATTCTAGTACTTCTATCAGTGCTGCGTTAGGTATGGCATTAGCCGCTCGTCAGCAAAAAGTTAACCGTAAAGTGGTGGCTATTATTGGTGATGGGGCGATGACTGCAGGCATGGCATTTGAAGCTTTAAATCATGCAGGAGATGTAAATGCCAATTTATTAGTCATTCTTAATGACAATGATATGTCAATTTCCCCTAATGTTGGGGGCTTATCAAACTATTTGGCAACCATTTTATCTAGCCAACTTTATTCCACTGTACGCCAAGGCAGTAAAGAATTATTAAAACGTATGCCGACAATGCGAGAATTAGCACGTCGTACAGAAGAGCATATGAAAGGCATGATCATCCCAGGCACTTTATTTGAAGAACTGGGATTTAACTATATTGGTCCTATTGATGGGCATGATTTACCCACTTTAGTGAAAACATTGCAAAATATGCACGCTTTAGAAGGTCCTCAATTCCTGCATATTGTGACCAAAAAAGGCAAAGGTTTTCCTGTTGCAGAAGATGATCCCTGTGTTTATCACGGTGTGACTGCTTTTGATTTAGCAACAGGTAAAATGAAGAAAAAAGCCAGTGCTGCGCCCTCTTATACGCAAGTATTCAGTGAATGGCTCTGTGATATGGCGGCTAAAGATGAACGTTTAGTGGGGATTACCCCTGCTATGCGTGAAGGCTCTGGTTTAGTTAAGTTCGCAAAAGAATACCCTGAGCGGTATTTTGATGTAGGGATTGCTGAACAGCACAGTGTTACGCTTGCCGCAGGGCTTGCCTGTGAAGGCATGAAACCTGTGGTTGCTATTTACTCCACCTTTTTACAACGTGCCTATGACCAATTAATTCATGATGTGGCAATTCAAAAGCTCTCTGTTATTTTTGCCATTGATCGCGCGGGATTAGTTGGTGCAGATGGCGCGACCCATGCAGGAAGTTTTGATCTTGCCTATTTACGCTGCATCCCCAATATGATTGTCATGACCCCGAGTGATGAAAATGAATGTCGTCAGATGCTGACCACAGGATTTTTATATGATGACGGTGCCAGTGCTATACGTTACCCACGTGGTAATGGAATTGGGGTAGAAATGCAAAAAGCCTTAACCCCTCTTCCTATAGGAAAGGCAGAAATCTGTCGTCAAGGGGGACATATTGCATTATTGGTATTTGGTACCCTATTAGCAGATGCCTTGGTAGCTGCTGAAGAGTTAGATGCAACAGTGGTAAATATGCGTTTTGTTAAGCCGCTTGATGAAGAGATGATCCTTAGTATAACTGAACATCATGACGTGATTGTCACTTTAGAGGAAAACAGTATCATGGGGGGCGCAGGCAGTGCCGTCACGGAATGTTTACATCATCATTGCTGCCAGCAACCTGTTTTACAATTAGGTTTACCTGATCATTTTATTCACCACGGCACTCAAGCACAACTCTTAGCTGAATGTGGACTGGATGCTAAAGGTATCATTAATTCTGTTACTGAATTTACTGAAAAGCTCGGCTATCATCAGCCCATTCAACATAAAACTGTCTCTTAATTAAAATCATCTTAGTGGGGTAATGTCATTATTACACCCACTTTACTATTTACTTTTACACCTCCGCACAGTGTATTTTAGAGGATATGTACATGAATGAATCTGCAACATCAATTCCTGACGTTCAAGGAAGTGCAGATACACGCCAAATTGCAATTGATAAAGTTGGCATTAAAGATATTAAGCATCCGATACGAGTGAAAGATCGTTCAGGGCGTGAACAACACACCATCGCTAATTTTAATATGTATGTAAATTTACCCCACAATTTTAAAGGCACGCATATGTCGCGCTTTGTGGAGATATTAAATGAGCATGAATATGAAATTACAATGTCATCCTTTCAATGCATGTTAACTGACATGGTGGAACGCTTAGAAGCAGAAGCGGGACATATTGAAATGACTTTTACTTATTTTGTTGAAAAAGCTGCCCCTGTATCAGGGGTAAAAAGCTTAATTGATTATGAAGTGAGTTTTATTGGTGAAATACGGGATAAAAAACCTTGTTTAACTCTCAAGGTGTGTGTACCTGTCACCAGTTTATGCCCTTGCTCTAAGAAAATTTCCCAATATGGGGCACATAATCAACGTTCTCACGTGACCATTACTGCCAGTGCTGAAGAATTTTTATGGGTAGAAGATATTATTGATATTGTAGAAGCAGAAGCCTCTTCAGAATTATATGGTTTACTAAAACGCCCTGATGAAAAATTTGTCACTGAACATGCGTATGAAAACCCTAAATTTGTGGAAGATATGGCACGTGATGTGGCTGCACGTTTACATAGTGACCAGCGAATTAACCGTTACACTGTGGAAGTAGAAAATTTTGAATCTATTCATAACCATTCTGCTTATGCATTAATTGAAGGGTAAGGTTTTTATAACCCCTCCCTGCTCTATCATCCCCTATTAACCCTGCACAAACTACCCGCATTTTATTCACCCCCCTGATTGCTCATTACAGAAAAATGTTCATAATAAGTTTTATAAACACCATTTTTCTGTAATTCATCAATATTAGATATCATACCTTAAAAAAATAATATCCTTATACCAGAACTGGTTAGTATACATGAAAGCAATTAGCACAGGATTGAATGTGAAATTTAAGCGTATTACAGAGAATAAATCATATCAAGCCATTGTTGACGCAACAGAGTATTTCAAAATTAATGGTTTTGATGATGAAGTTGTAAGACATCACGAGCTAATAAAAGCATTAAATTTAGACTTAATGAAAACAACAACAGCAGGTGTTGGGATATGTGGTGAAGAAGAATATTCAGGATTTATTGTTACAAATAAAGATAATAATTATAAAGTTATAGAAATATATATTGATATTTTATGCCCATATTATACAAGTGTCAGAGATATAAGTGATAACCTAAAACAACTTAACCCATCACATAGACTATGTGATATTAGAAAACCCATATCAATGGCAATTATTTACTGGTTAGAGCAATTTGGGGAAGTACCTAAAAATGTATTGCGGTACACAAAATGATTTCACTCTACTGGGTAATTTCAGTGATATTCTAAATTTTTCTTGCTTATACTGGTTAAAAAGAGGGAGGAAAGGCAATAATGCAGTGTATTTTGTCATTATAAAAAATAGTCCATAAAAAAGGCGAGAAATCATTTTGACTCCTCGCCTTTTCTATACACGAATAAGAAAGTAAGAACTATTTATGCAGGTTATGCAGAAACAGTCAGTTTCTCTAATTCTGTAAAGATACTGTCACGAATTTCTTCAACTTTACCAATACCCGCAATGGCAATGTGAGTTGGTGCACCTTCTGTACCTGCTTTAGCCCAATCAGAGTAGTAGTTGACTAAAGGGGCGGTTTGTTCGTGGTAAACCGCGAGACGTTTTCTGACGGTCTCTTCTTTATCATCATCACGTTGTACAAGTGCTTCACCTGTAACATCATCTTTACCTTCCACTTTTGGTGGGTTGTAAATCACGTGATAGGTACGTCCTGAATCAAGGTGAGCGCGTCGCCCACTCATGCGTTTTACAATTTCCTCATCATCAACTGCAATTTCAACCACTGCATCAATTTTAACACCTGCCTCTTTCATCGCGTCAGCTTGAGGGATAGTGCGAGGGAAACCGTCAAATAAGAAGCCGTTTGCACAATCTTCTTCTTGGATACGTTCTTTTACAAGATTAATGATAATCTCATCAGAAACGAGTCCGCCTTCATCCATGATTTTCTTGGCTGCAACACCAAGCTCAGTGCCTGCTTTCACTGCTGCACGCAACATATCACCAGTAGAAATTTGTGGAATACCATATTTTTCTTTAATGAATGTTGCTTGCGTGCCCTTACCTGCACCAGGGCCTCCTAATAAGATTAAACGCATTATTTAATTTCCTCTCTAAAATCAAGTCGCAATAAAGTAAAATTTGTACTTGCTTGCTTTGCTATTTCTTATTCTTTAGGCATGAAAGCTAGTATTAAGTGATCAGCACATATAAGGCTGTAATCACCTAATCAGCCTGTATACTATCATTTTGTTTGGTATTTTTATAGTTAAAATTACCTATCGATATCATTTAGCAATTAATTCAGGCAGTTGTTTGGGAGATTTTATACAAAAACGCTTTTCACGGCTTGTTTCCCCTGACATCAATTGAACTTGTGATTTTGCTACTTTAAAAAGTTTGGATAAAAACTTAATTATTTCAGCATTGGCTTTGCCATCAATAGGAGGAGCGGTGATTTTAATTTTTAAGCGTTCAGCATGAACCCCCATAATTTTTGTACAACTGGCACGAGGTTGAACCTGTACAGCAAGGTATAAATTATCTCCTTCCCATTGATAAAAACTCATAAGTGACATTCTGCAATACGTAAGGTATAGACGTTTTGCTCTCCTGCAATCCCTTTTAAATTAACTTGTTTCGTAGGTAGAGTGGTCACACATTGCTGGCTTAATACCTCTTTTATCTGTTTATCTTCGTACACTTGTTCGGATAAACAAATTTCATTGGCTTCTGCGACATTTTGAATCCGTGCCGCTTTGTTAATGGTTGAGCCAAAATAATCAAGTTGGTTATTTAAATTCACTAAAATAGCAGAACCACAATGAATCCCTGACTTAATATAAATAGGTTTGGGTGCACTATCAGTGTTATAAGCTTTAAAAGCACGAATTGCAGCCAGTAAAGCATTTAGTGCATCTTCATTATTTTTAAAGGATGCCATCACTGCATCCCCAATGGTTTTTAAAATAAAACCGCCATTTTCTTGAATGGTATTAAAGAGAATATCAAAATGATCCCGCACTGCATTATAGGCTTGGATATCACCCAGTTCTTCATACAATTGTGTAGAGCCTGTAATATCTGTAAAGACAGTGGTCACCGTAGAAATGCTTAATTGCTCACGTTCCGATAAAACTTGTTGCCCAAATAATTTTTTAAATTCAGGGTAGTGAATTAAATGTAAACCTGATAAACGTGGTGTAGGGGGAGAAATCACTTCAGGCATATGCTCTGCTTTTTCTAAATGAATGCCTGCAAGGGGATAAGCATGATTAGTAAACAGTAATTTAACTTGCCCTTTTTTTAGCACTAATTTATTAGGAGAAAATTGATGCTCTGCCTGTTGGCTAATTTGTACTTTTTGCAGTACTTCAGTTTCTTCTTCTGTGACGGTTAGTTCACCAACAGAATCGGTTAAAGGACAATAATAATAATATGTCCCACTTTCTGTGATAGTGAATTCCCCTTCATCACTTTGGGCTTGGTTTGCAAAAAGATTAACTAAGGAGGTCTCTGTATGAGTAATAGGGCAGGAAGCTACAAATTCACGTTCATCAATAGCTTGGGATAAGCTAAAAGTGATACTAACATGATCAGAAAAATCACCTTTATAATCTATCTTACACATTTCACAAAATGATGTTCGGCTTGCCATAGATAAATCTATATAGCTATTTGTTGTGCCTTTGCAGTGAGGGCAATGAATATCCCAGTGTAAATCAAAGGTACCAAGGCGGACACCATATAAGAATTCAGGGACTAATATTTCCAGTGGAATATTGCCATATTCTGCTACTGCTGCCGGTTCAATACGTTGGCAATTTAATTGTTCTGCAAATTCTAGTATCCACTTTTGAATACATGCAATGGCTGCATGATTTGCCTGAGGACGGCTAGACATTTGAGCTATTTTTTCCGCAAATAATTCAGTATTAATAATCACCACAATTCCTTTATTTTTAAATAGTGGAGAAAAAATCCCTTTTTTAGGTCAATTATTTGGAGGTGATCTTTCTCATTTATCTTTTATAGTAAAGAGGGGAGAATTTTTAAAAAATCAAGCCCATGCTAATATTAGCAATTATTTTTATACTAACCTTATTTATTTATAGCGTACATACCCTATAAGCATTTTGATTTATTGTAGATCTATATTTTATTTTGAGCCGTAGAGATTAAAGAGTAAAACAACCAAATAATTGCATGTTTTTAGTATGGCTAATTGTATTCTATAGTTTTAAGGGTGAAATTATTTTACATACCTTAAGATATAATAAGTAAGGTTGAGGTAACACCATTACAGCAGGAGGAGAAGTACGTAATATCAATTATTAAGCTTAATAGGAGGGAATATAGTATATGATAATAAATACCAAAAACTGGTTAAATTTATTTAGGGACATACTTATTCTACCCTACAAGGGATTTTGTATAGCATATCCCAATTAATGTTTATACTTGCCCATTTCCTGCATCAGTAATGGTAACGATATCATCATTGGTATCATGGGTTAGAAACCCTTGTCCTGCTAAAGATTGAATCATTTCTGTTCGTGCATCAGGATCAGCAATGTGCCCCCATGGACTCTCTGGATTAGTAATTAAAAAGACAGACGATTCACCGCCAAATTGCTTTAATAAACTTAGCAGCTCTTTTTCTTGATCAGTCATAATAAAGAATCCTTTTTTAAGATATCCATAAGGCGTAAAGGTGTTATAGTATTTTATTTTCCATTATTAATGCTAAAAGATAATATCTGATTCATGTTTATACCGCAACAGGGTAGGAATATGGAACCAAAGCCTCTATTTTTATGGATGACTACGTATATAATAAAGTCGTTAATGAGGGGGGGACTGATACAGAAAGCTTAATATTTTCAAGGTATAAAGGTAGTTCATGTTGGACTTTTTCGCTCAGCTCCAACCTAATAAATATATCAACAAAAGCCTTATCTATTGACTACTAATATAAATAGTGAATTTTATATATCATTACAGGAGCTAATTATCTTTTTATCATCATCCTTCATATCTGATAAATGTGCATTAATAGGCAAAGTAAAATAGAACTCATTTCCATTTCCTTCAATAGTACGTACTCCAACTTCTCCCCCTAATTTTTCTGTAATACGTTGTACAATGGATAAACCCAAGCCATAACCTTCTGGGTGACTTTCTTGTAAGCGTGTAAAGGGGGTAAATAATTGTTGATATACTTCAGGGGCAAGATGCTCCCCATTATCACGTACCCAAAATTTTATCATTCCATTTTTACATTCATCATTCCCCACTTCAATATGAGGTGGATTACCACTATATTTTAAAGCATTACCAATATAATTAACCCAAATCTCTTCAACCCACTGTGGATAACCATAAGCACTTAACCATGTATCAGGAAACACAATTGTGCCTGTATATTGCTTATTCATATAATGTAAACGTTGCTGTACCTGTTCAACCACCTCTCCCATATCTAAAGGTACAGTTTTTACTTCTTGTTTAGATAAACGTGCTAATAATAATAGAGCATCTATAATTTTAGTCATTTTATGCCCTGATAAGGCAATAATTTCTAGGTGTTTTTGTGCTTTTTCAGGTAATGTAATAGCAAATTTTTGTTGTAGAATATTGGTTAAACTCACAACTGCATGTAAAGGGTTTTTTAAATCATGTGCCACTGTATGTGCAAATGCATCAAGCTCTCTATTACGTATTTCTAACTCTTCAGTATGTTCTTGTAATTGTTTATTTTGGGCGGTTAACTGCTTTTGTAAACGACGTAATTTTAAATGGGTTGTAATTCTTGCTAATACTTCTTCAAATTGAATAGGCTTGGTAATATAATCTGCAGCACCTAATGAAAAACCTTTTACCTTGTCTGTTGTATCTGTGAGGGCAGTCATAAAAATAATAGGAATATCAGCTGTTTGAGACTGTGATTTTAGATATTGGCACGCTTCAAACCCATTCATTCCGGGCATCATGATATCCAATAAAATAAGATCAGGGCGGGCATATTCAGCAGTTTGTACCCCTTCTTCTCCATCTTCAGCTACTAATACTTCATACCCTGCACGGGTTAAGAAATCAAGCAATAAAGTTACATTACTAGGAATATCATCAACAATCAGCAATGTTTCTTTTTTATCAATCGGTTTCATGTATTTTTCTCACATCCAAAAGCTCATTTACTATCAAGTATCCATTAAAAATGTAGAGATATATAGCTTTATTTAACTTATTTTTGGCTCAAGTTATATTGTATAATATTTTATTATCATATGTATTTCACATAATTTATATATAAAACTAGTATTTTTAATACAACCACTTATATATTTTTAACATAGATTTATAGCAGCTAAATTTAATCACTATTTCACTCTCGCTATTATTGAAAGCACAAAACATGCAACAATGAGATTTATTCTATAACATACTAAATAAATATCACTAAATCATTAGTTTTCAATTAGATCAAATAAATAAACAATAAAAATTAAAAACTAAAAGGGGATAAGGTTTGCCCCATAACACAGCATTTCACAACATAACAAAATAATATTAAAACTAGATGTCTTAGCTTAAAATGCATTAAGATGTAGGTATACACAGCTCACCCTTTAATAAAATAATCCAAATCGCTCACCCTGTTTTGTGTTACAGAATAATAATAGTTAGCGTTAATTAATATTAAATAGGTAAAAAATATGGATAAACCATTACAGGGTGTCAAAGTACTAGATTTAACCCGATTACTCCCTGGCCCTATGTGTAGTTTGCACCTTGCAGATATGGGGGCTGATGTCATTAAAATTGAAGACCCTATTCAAGGAGATTATGCCCGCTGGATGGGAGTCACCAAACCACAACAATCAGGGTATTTTATTGCAGTCAATAGGAATAAGCGTGGCTTAGTGCTTGATTTACGTACTAAGGCAGGGCAAGAAATTTTCTTAAAACTGGCAAAAGAAGCTGATGTAATTTTAGAAAGCTTTCGCCCTCGTGTTGTAGATAAATTAGGGATTGATTATGCCAGTATTAAAGCCATTAACCCTCGTATTGTCTATTGCGCCATTACAGGGTATGGACAAACAGGTCCTTATGCAGAGTTAGCTGGACATGATTTAAATTACTGTGGCTATGCAGGGGTCAGTGATCAAATAGGTCGCCAAGGGCAGGCACCTGTATTGTCTAATTTTCAAATTGCTGATTTAGCTGGTGGAGCACTTAGTGCAGCGATGGGAATTTGTGCTGCTTTATTTTCTGCGCATAAAACAGGACAAGGGCGTTATATTGACGTTTCTATGACAGATTGTACTTTAGCACACAGTGTAATCAGTTTATCGCGTTACTTAAGTGATGGTGAAACTTTGCCTCGTGGGGAAGATTTACTCAGCGGTGGTGTCCCTTGTTATGGGATTTACCCAACAGCAGATAATAAATTTATGGCAGTGGGTGCTTTAGAGTACAAATTTTGGGCACTATTTTGTGACACGATTAATAAGCCAGAATTAAAAGCCCAGCACCTTGCCACAGGGGAAGAGAATGAAGCAGTACAAGCTCAGCTTGTCACATTATTCACCGCTCACCCACAAAGTTATTGGATTGATAAATTCTCAGGGGTAGATTGTTGTGTCACTCCTATTTTACGTCTTGAAGACAGTGAGAATGATCCACACTTGCAAGCTCGCAATATGTTTATTCGTGCTGAACATCCTACAGAAGGGGAAACACTGCAATTTGCTTTCCCGATTAAATTTAGTGATTTTGAATTTAGTATTGATCGACATGCCCCCTCAGTAGGGGAGCACAGTAAAGAGATTTTGCTACAACTAGGTTATGATGAAGCAACTATTGAAGGCTTTGCTAAAGATAAAGTGATTTAACTGGAGTTAGGCAATATAACCAAATAGGCTTTATGAGCATGTGTGATCTCTCATTTTCCAACGCTCTGCGTCATCTTGCTTAAAGTTCCACGATAGCGGGCAGGGGAAAGGGTGCGGAGCGTCCTTGGCTGCATTACAATTCAGAGCGTTGTAACAACTGCTTTTGCTCCTTAACTTAATAGCAGTGATGCAACACTTTTCACTGAATCAAATTCAGTCATGATTGATGACAGTGGGATAGTTGAAAAATAAGGTGTTGTTATGATTAAATAAAATACTATTTTTTAGTATTTTATTTTTTCTTCCTTATTCTCTATTTTATCTTAATACCTCTATTTTAAGTAACAGTCTTATTAACTTTCTTGACAATAAAAATGATAATTATTATCATTAACTTTTGGTTTAATATTATCTTAATAAAGTTTAGGCATTCATGAATAAAATAGCCCCTCTTATGACGGTTGCAGCTGTCATAAGCCTCTTTTCCTTACCTGTTTTTGCAGGTGAAAAACCGTCTTTAGAACTTTTTGCTACCAAAACAAATACTACCATTAGTATTGATGGACAGGCTGATGATGTATGGGACAAAGCAAAACCCTTAACAGTGAAGTTAGATAAGCTTCCTTACAAGCCAAACAATGGTTACAAAGGAATGAAAGAAACAGATATCAGTTTACGTGCACTATATGATGATAAGCATATCTATTTTTTAGTGGAATATGCGGATCCAACAGAAAGCTTGCAACGCTTTCCTTGGATCAAACAAGCTGATGGGACATGGAAAATCACCAAAGAGTTGGATGATACTGGACATGATAATACTTATTATGAGGATAAAGTGTCTTTCTTTTGGAATATCAACAATAAAGGCTTTAAAAAGAAAGGCTGTGATAAAGCCTGTCATATGAAAGATGATGATGGCTTAATTGATGGTGTAAAAGACAAATCTCCTGGACGTAAATATACCAAACCAGGGGAAACCATTGATATGTGGCACTGGAAAACAGCCCGTACTAACCCAGTAGGACAAATGGATGATCAGTTTGTGAACTCTGATAGACAAGCAGATCATAAAAGCTGGGGTCGTCATGGGGATGCTAAAACAGGCGGTGGTTACAGTAAGAATGTCAGTGAAGATAAATCAACACCAATGTATTTAAGCAGTGAAAAACTTGATTCACCTTATTATCTTATTAAAGGGAAAACTAAGCCTTTTAAAGATGAGCATAAAGTAGGTGATGAAGTAGGTAGTATGGTGCTTTCTCCCTTTACAGGTTCACGCGGGGATATCGCTGCAAAAGGGGTATGGAAATCAGGACGCTGGGTCTTAGAAATTAAACGTACATTAGTGACTACAGGTGAAAAAGCTGCCATTCAAGATGTGCAGTTTAATGACCTGAAAAAACCTTATTACTTCGGTGTAACCGTATTTGATAACAGTCAAATCAATCATATATACCACAAAAAAGCGTTAAAACTGCATTTTAACCCTTAGTTTTAAAGCGTAACCTCAATACACGCATTTCGCGTCTATATAGCAAGGCAATTATATTTGCCTTGCTATCATTTTTTAGCCTTTTCCTAATAATACCCAAGCATTATGTCTGATACACATCACTTTTGTTCTAAATTTCCCGTGCTAGGTGATTATGCTGGGCTTGATGAAGATTTAATTAAGCAATTATTTAATTATTTTAATCTATCTTTAACAAATCATAGTGATCAGCATAAATTAATAGCTTGTATCACTAATTTAACAGAGAATACTGAGCAACAATTAGAGCTATTTGCCTATTTATGGGTAAATTATAAAAATAAATGTTCTGATAATGATGCAATACAACAGCTTTTTAGTGCTCTAAATATTCCTTTAACAAAAACAGATGTTTTTGAACTAACAAATATTTTTTCAAGCTCTGACACTAAAAAAGATAAAGAACAAAATAGTAATGAACAGCAACTTATCTTTGCAGCCTTAAAAGAAAATCATGCCATTCATTGTTTAATTAATACGTTTTTTAAAAATTTATTTAAACAAACCGTATTACCACAATATTCTGTCCTAAAAAAAATCAGTATTTTATTAAAAAATTTAACTCACCATATTCTACATTCTCGTCATATCTTTATTATTGTTAGCCTTTATTTAGGATTAAATGCTTTTTTATTTTATTGGGCAAATGCCAATACTAGTAATGAAACGGTTAATCTTTATTCACAGATTGCTGACGGCAGTGCCGCACTGATTCCGCTTAATGTCTGTTTACTATTATTATTAATGCTAAAGCATATTAGTCGCTGGTTTCGTGCCATGCATATTAAACAGCTTAAATCTTTTGATGCTTTTAAGGTCATTCATCAGGTTATTGCTTATAGCTTGCTGATTTTAGCAGTAGTTCATATTGTGATGATGTTACTGTATTACACGACTTTAAACGCTCCTTTTAAATCACTACTACTTGCTGATCAGCCTGATATGATTCGTGCTATGAATACCAGCATGTATGAATATGTCAGTGAAGATGAATCGATTGATTTATTTCAGCAATGGATTGAAACAGGGCATGATACACAGCAGTTTCATAAAGAGATTTATCCTTTATTAAAAGAGGATTGTAATAATTGTCATAGCCGTAGTTCTACGATGTCAGATGGTATTCCCTCTATTCCATTTTCTAACTATGATGATGTGATGATTTATTCAAAAACAGGGGCATATTGGTCTGATTTATCTGTACGCGCCACTGTGCATTTAAGTGGTTTTTTCCTGATTTTGATTTTTCTAATTATGGCATTTTTTGCCCTACCCACTAAGAGAAAGAAAAAACATTTATCTTTTGCCTTAACACATAAATTATATATTGTATGGATTATTTTATTATTAATTCATGCGCCCAGTTTTTGGCAATGGATACTGATCCCATTAGCATTATATGCTATTGAAAAAATTGCCTATTACAAAAAAAGCTACCGTATTAAATCAGGAGAAGTACAGCATTTTGATACAAATGTTTTACAGTTAACGCTTCCACGCCCAAAACATTTTCAATTTCTTGCAGGTGAATCTTTATATTTACGTATTCCACAAATTTGTACACGTGAATGGCATCCATTCACAATTAGTAGTTCTCCCCATGATCCCAATACCATGACCTGTCATATTAAAAAATGTGGCGATTGGACTGAGCAACTTTTTTATTTAACTGCAACAGAGCTATCCCAAAAAAATAGCCTTGATCACATTGAGTTTTATGGGCCTTGTGCTACACCAAGTATGAGATTAATTGAAAAAGAAAACCTGATTCTTGTTGCAGCAGGGATTGGAATCACCCCATTTATGTCATTTTTAAATCATGTCAAAACTCATTATGTAGAAAATCGGCATCATGAGCTAAAAGCACAAAAAATTAAGCTAATTTGGGTCAGCCGTGGTTTAGACAGTTTTTCACATTACTTGGAAACATTAAAGCAACTTAAAGCATTAGATAATGATAATAACATTAGTATTGAGCTGTATATGACGGGAATAAAAAATTCGTATCAACGTGCTTTAGTCGAGTTTTTTGCTGAATATTATTATCAGCAACAACAAATAAATATTTTTTCTAAATCAGTGATAAAAATACATGTGGATCGCCCACAATGGGAGTATGTATTACAGCAGGAAAATACTGCACAATCTGAATCATGGAGTGTATTTTATTGTGGGCCTAAAGCCATATCAAAACAATTAAAACAGATTACGCAAAGAATGAAATTATGTTTTAGTTATGAGCGATTTTAATGCTTTTTTTCTCCCTTATAACCTTGTTGAACAGCTAATGACCGTATAGCGATTAAGCTTGCAAGGTTTTTTTGTTTCCCTCATTTCTATATTGTAAAGATAAAGGTGTGAGGGAAATTTTTTGATTAAGGTTGAGTTAAAATATCTAATTTAGAGCCCACTTTTACGGCATAAATATCGACAACTTTTGCATGTGCACCTGTTAAGTGATGAATCGAGACTATTTTATACAAATCATTAACTTTATCATCATCAAATAACTCTATATATTCTCCTGTGCGGGGTAATTCCACAAATTCCTGATTACCTTTTGCAAGCCATTGGCTTTGTGTATCTTCCTGTAAAATAAGGTTTGCACTCACCATTTTTGCCTTCTCCTTGGTATTGGTAGTTTATTATAAAGTGACATTAAACTATATATCATTATTATTTAATGATCAATTTACCTATTATATTTTCATTGGTGAAATTATTACATATTATTGAGTTTTTAAATGTGAATTAAGAGCTACTTTTTAAAAAGCTCCAAAAAAATATAGCTGCTGCAAGTTATCTAAAGATATGAACCATAAGATCTGCACTAGAGTACACTTTACTTGCTGATTTTATTGGTTAAAGTTACGCATTCATCACCATTAAGTTAAAGGCTTATTTTCCTTTATCTGATATTTTCATTTTGTTAGCACTTCGCACCAATGCTGCTGTAATTCTTTAGCAATATTTCTCCAGTATTCAGGCTGTTTTGAGCATGTGAGGTTCTGTAGTATTTTATGTTGTTGTTCAATAAACTGATGATGAGCTTTTTCACTATTTAATGTGGGATAAATTTCCCTTAGTGCTTCAATAACTTGGCATAATTCATTTATATACAACCATATGGGTGCAATCCAATCAGGACTATTTGTAGGAATTGCAATCTTTAAAGCTAATAGTTCCTCTACATTTTTGACACTACTCATCTGTTGTAATGTAGTTAATAAGGCATGAAGATCATCATAACTCGTAAAGTTTTTACATCTACCTAAAATGGTCAGTGCATAATTTACACGCTTGCTTAAAATATTATTACGTATTGCCTTTATTTCACCTATGATGTGTTTATTTTGTAAAGAAGAATTTTCTGATAGGGGGGGGATATAAATTGAAAGTATTTGTTTTTCTTCTTTTTTCTTATCTCTTTTAATTAAACTAGCAACTATTTTTCCTGCATCAGTGGCTTGGCTGAGTGATACTGTACTGTATATATTACTACTGATTGCAATATGTCCACAAAATTCAAAAGCATGATGTGGGTGTTGTGCTAAATGACTAACTTCATCAGTAATTGACTTAATTTGAAAGGTATTAAATTGTAATGTTTTTATGAGTTGAATTGTGGCAGGTGTACCATATTGCTGTTGATAATTCTTAAAAAATAAATCAAAAAAAGGCAATGGGTAAGCAAAGGTTTGCCAACGCATCACCCATAGATGCCTGATATCAAGAAAATGTACTTTTTTTGCTTGCTGCCAATGTAAGAAAGCCATCACAGGGTATAAAAATAATCCTGTAGCAATAGGAGCCAATGCAAATAAAAAATAAGCAAGGATTTCTAAATTTTGATCCAGTTGTTGGTTATCAGGGCTTACCCCCCATGCAACTGAACCTAGAATAAGGCTAGTACTCCAAAAATATTTTAAATATGCTTTTTCTATTTTTAGTTTTGTTATTAACTTATGCTTACTTCTTATAGTTTGATTATTTCCTAGGATTCCTGATATCCCTGCTGCAAATAAACTGAGTACTATTACAAATGCATAAATAGGTGTTTGTGTTACAGAAGCAAAAGGGAAGTAAAAAAAACCTGCTATAGGTAGTAAAACTAACCATATTAATAAATATAATGAGTATGAAAAATAATATAAATATAGTAAATAATTTTTACCCCAAAAGTTTTTATCAAAAATACCGTTAAAAGAAAGATTAAAAGAAAATATAATAACTAAAATAAAAGAAAAAAATGTAAATAAAAACGTAATGCTAAGAAATAGAAAACGGACTACCTCTATTGATAAATTTGCAGCGACACTAATAATAATACTGGCGTATAATAAATAAAGAAAATGCGTAATACTATTACTTTCTATATCGCTATCGCTAAATGCAGTTGCTATCAATCCAATAAAAGTAAAAGTAATAGCTCCCGCTACAATAAAGGCATTTAAAAAAGCAGCAATAGTTGCTATGCCAACTGTCATGATGAGTATAGGTAAAAAAATATGTTGTTTAGTACTAATTTTAGAAAAAGCACCTATTAAGATAAGTGTGATACTTAATACACCAGCAAAAAACCCTTGTAATTCCCCTGTTGTATACCATAGAAAAAGCCCACACCCTCCCCCCCACAGTAAACCACTAAGTAAAGTACAAAAAAAACCTATCCAGCCTCTATATGCTTTTTTTGCCTCTTTTATTAAAACGTTAGGGTGTGCATAAAGACGTATAGGCAATAACAATAAATTAACAAGAAAGTCATACCATGTTATAGAAAAAGTACTTTTTTTAGTGACTTCTCTCATTTAATTCATCCTTGAATCATTCAAATTAACTACTTTTATAAAAATAGATACAACATATTAATATATTTTTACAAAGTATAGACCTATTTTTAATAGGCAGATAAATTATCTAAGTTAAAAACTATATCAAGCTAAATATTCTATCAGCCTTTTAAAATCGCTCTTTTTATAATAATTTTACTGTTCCATATTTTATTTTTACACGATAAACTAATTATAAAAGAGCTCTAATAATAGCCTCTCTTTGTATTTTAGACCGACATTGATTACTCTCTATTTTTTACTTTATACCTCCATATATCACAATAATGAAAGGATGGTACAACCATGAGCTATACATCTTATCCCCCCACGGTGTTAGTCCTTGCAGGCAATGATCCAACAGGGGGGGCAGGCTTATGTGCTGATACACAAACATTGACTGCTTTTTCCTGTCATACTGCACCTGTGATCACCTGTGTAACAGTGCAAAATACTGAAAATGTCCAACAGCTTTATCCGCTCTCTGCTGAACAAGTCTATCAACAAGCCAAAACAGTGTTAGAAGATATGCCTATTGCGGCGATTAAAATTGGTTTATTGGGCAGTGCAGATATTATTCATGCAGTCATTCAGCTACTAGAAGAATACCCCAGTATTCCCGTTGTCCTTGATCCTATTCTTGCGGCAGGGGGAGGAAAAGAGATGGCAAATGATGAGATTCAGCATCTAATCCTTAAAAAACTCTTACCGCATGTTTTTATTACCACGCCTAATAGCGAAGAAGCCCATCGTTTAACTTTGCCTGATTACACACAGGATGAAGTGGCACATGTGATGTTAGAAACAGGCTGTGATTATGTCTGTATTACAGGCTCTCATGATAAAGATAGCTCTATTATTAATCGTTTATATCATGCAGAGCATGAAACCCAAGCATGGACATGGTCACGTTTACAAGATGAATACCATGGTTCAGGCTGTACCTTTGCTGCAGGAGTGGCGGGTGTACTAGCTCAAGGGCATTCAGTTGAACATGCGGTATACCATGCGCAAGCTTTCACATGGCAAAGCTTATATCGAGGTAGTCAAGTCGGGGCAGGGCAGTCTTTGCCTAACCGTATTACTCACCCTTATGAACACTATGCTAATTTAGCTATTTAATTTTTAAAATTTAACAGGGGTTTTATGCCGATTTCTTCCTCGTTATCAGGGCTATATGCGATTACCGACAGTGAACTGATTCCTGAAATACGTTTTATCTCAACGGTGGAATCTGCCCTTTTAGGGGGAGCTCGCGTGATACAATACCGTGATAAATCTAGCGATACAAAAAAACGCTTACAACAAGCGCAGCTACTACAACACCTATGTCAACAATATGATGTACCCCTTATTATTAATGATGATTGGGAACTTGCTGTACAGGTCAAGGCAGCAGGGGTGCATTTAGGTGAAAATGATGGGGATATTTATCAGGCACGCCAACAACTAGGACAGCAGGCATGGATAGGGGCTTCCTGTTATAACGATTTAGCTTTAGCTGATAAGGCGTTAGCCACAGGAGCAAACTATATTGCTTTTGGGCGGTTTTTTAATTCAAACACTAAACCCAATGCCCGTATTGCAAAGACAGCACTATTAAGCCAAGCACGTCAAAAATTTAATTGCCCAATTGTTGCTATTGGAGGCATTACCCCCGAAAATGGTGCAACACTGCTAGAAGCAGGGGCAGATTGTTTAGCTGCCATTCACGGTGTTTTTGCCCATGATGAGGTAAAAGCTGCCGCAGAACAGTACACACATTTATTTAATGAGAAAAAATAGGGAAAGTTATGAGCAATGCGGAATTGTTTACTGCTGCTAAAGAGCACCTTGTCGGGGGAGTAAATTCACCTGTACGTGCTTTCACAGGTGTAGGCGGCGATCCTATCTTTATTGATCACGCTAAAGAGGCGTATTTATACGATACAGAAGGTAAACAATACATTGATTATGTCGGTTCATGGGGACCGATGATTGTGGGACATGCCCACCCAGAAGTATTAGAGACGGTACAAGAAACCGCTGTAAAAGGCTTAAGTTTTGGAGCACCTTCTCCTTTAGAAACCTACATGGCAGATAAACTGTGTGAGCTTGTACCTTCTATTGATATGGTACGTATGGTCAGCTCAGGAACAGAAGCAACAATGAGTGCTATTCGTCTTGCACGAGGGTATACAGGGCGCGATAAAATTGTAAAATTTGTCGGCTGTTATCATGGACACGGTGATTCATTATTAGTTAAAGCAGGTTCTGGTATTTTAACCTTAGGCTTACCCAATAGCCCTGGGGTACCTGCTTCTTTAGCTGAACATACACTTACTGTTGAATACAATAATATTGAAGAAGTGAAAGCGGTTTTTGCTGAATATGGGCAAGAAATTGCGTGTATTATTGTTGAACCTGTTGCGGGGAATATGAATTGTATTTTACCTGTAGAAGGCTTTTTACAAGGTTTACGTGATGTCTGTGATGAATATGGCAGTGTATTAATTTTTGATGAAGTCATGACAGGTTTTCGTGTTGCTTTAGGTGGCGCACAAAGTTACTTTGGTATTACCCCTGATTTATCTACTTTTGGTAAAGTGGTTGGTGGCGGAATGCCTGTAGGAGCCATTGGTGGAAAAATAGAGATCATGTCTCACTTTGCCCCTTTAGGCGCGGTATATCAAGCAGGGACTTTATCAGGAAACCCTGTTGCGATGGCAGCAGGTTTAAAAACATTAGAATTAATTTCTGATCCAAGCTTTTTTGTTGAGCTCAGTGTCAAAACAGAAAATTTTGTTAATGATATGCTAGAACGTGCCCAAACTGCAGGTATTGCTATGACAGGCGTTGCTGTAGGAGGAATGTTTGGTTTCTTCTTTACTGAGCAAAAGCAAGTACGTAACTTTGCTGAAGTAGGACAATGTGATACTGATCGCTTTAATCGTTTTTTCCACGGTATGCTAGAGCAGGGGGTTTACTTTGCTCCTTCCGCTTTTGAAGCTGGATTTATGTCCGCAGCGCATACAGAAGAAGATGTTCAAGCTACATTAGATGCGGCTGAAGCAGTATTTAAAACACTATAAAGCTGATATTTAAGATATATAGCCCGTTAGGTTTATTATTAACCTAACGGGTTCCTGTTTCTATATATTCCTTTCTTTAATGATTTTTTATAAAGCAACGCCCTCGTATCAGCAGTTAATTTAATTTTAAAATACTGATAGTTTATGTGTTTTGATAAGAAAGTTATCAAAAATAAGCTGCGTTTTAGTTGTTGCAGTGAGCTCAAAAACAATTTTTTCCACACTTTGATAATGGGGCAGTATTTTCATGTGTGGCCATGCACGCCGATCAATAGAGTTCAAACGCAAATGATGCTGCTGTTGCTGCTGCAACGCTTGCCGTACATCATAACGCCCATATACTTCGCCTCCTTTACCAATAAATAAAACCTGTGCTTGATAAGCATGTTGATCACCCAATACCTCTACATCAAAATCCCAATAGAAATCAGAAGGTAATCCATCAATAGCCAAGCTATAGCGTGTCGTTTTACCTGCTTCAGCATGAAGTTGAATGGGAGGGTGGTTTGCCATGATTTCACTGAGTGATTTGACTAAGCTACGTTTAGATAAATAAAATTTCCATGAATCATCAACCCAAGGATAGGGCCAACTGACTAAAAAGTAATCTGCATTTTTTTGCCATTGTGCTATCTCTACTGACCAAATAGGTAGATATTCTCTATTTACCCAATATTTACGTGTTTCAAAAAAATAAAAGCTTCCTATGAGCAGAGATACACATAAGGTGACACTGATGGTCATACTGTAGTAATTAAAGGGGCGTTGCCACTGAATACTATAAAATAGAATCAAGGTAAATAAAAACCCTGGAATCACTGCATAACGTGCCCCCGGTGCACCTCCCATTGAACCAATAGCCGTGAGTAAAGAGACAGATAAAAAACTAATCACTAATAGTATTAAATAAGGAGATGTTCTATTTTTTATGACTTTATAAAAAAATAACCCAACAATAATAATGACTCCAAGACTCATTATTAATAAGGTAAAACGGGAAAAATAACCTGCTTGTAATATATCTGGGGTATTCAATTTTAACCTGACCCAAAACCCTAAAAGTGGGGTCATAATATGATGGTTAAAAATATATAAAGGGGCTTTAATAATATCAAAATAAACCAGCTTTTCATCACCAACAATACCTTGTTGATGAATACTAAAAAATAAAGCTGTTTGAATAAAGCTTGTGCTACAAACTATCCAAAAATGCCGCCATGCCTCTATACTTTTTTCATAATAAGCTTTGACTAAGAAAGCTAATGAAAGAAAAGTAGTATAAATACCAGATAAACCACAGAAAATTAATAGTAATCGATATCCCCATTTTTTCTTAATTTGTGTCTCACATGTATGAAGGTTTTCAAATAAAATACATACTGAAATAAGCCCACAATGCACTTGTAAATTAATAGTATTCAGTAAAACTTCTGGTTCTGCTGCAGTTGGAATTAAAAGCAACAATAAACAAGTACTAATACGCTGAAAGGGATTTTTCCATAAATGAGAGTAACCGTAAAGAATTACTAAATAAGGAATAAGTAAAATAGCGAATGAAAAATAAGTGGTAATATAGGGGGTGTAATATAGTGGAAATACATTGACAGCGATAACAAGAGGAAAGTTTACTGCTAGACTGATGTACTCTGCTACATGATGTGGGATAAATAGAAGTCCCTCCAACCATGTACTTTCATAGATACCTTTAAAATAAAGCGTTGCTTCTTCAGCCCAAAATCGGGGAGATAATAATATTTCTCGTGCACGTATAAAAATAAATCCTAATAAAAATAGGAAAAATAGCTTCCTATAATATTTTTCAAAATATAGAAGATTCATGATGTTAGTTCACTTCAGTTAAATTTAAAAATTATGTTATTTTAATGTAATTAAATATTAACTGTCGATATAAACATTTTTTATTTGATTATTTTTATCATATGGTTAACTATATTTTTTATATTTATGGTAGACAATACGGTGCTCTGGGCTTGTCTGTTCTAATGAATACGGTAAGATAAACAACTTATGCATACTGATATATGTAGTAATACATCATTATTGTGTGCGCATTCACGAATCATAAATAATAGAAGGAGGCTTGTATGCGTACATTTGGCATACTTTCCACAACTGCGCTCTTATTAGCATCCACTTGGGTGATGGCTGAAAAAAACCCTGAACCTGCTAAAGCCGCAGCAGTTGCAGCAGCACCACAACGTGTTGTTGAACATATTGAGATTGCAGCCTCTGCAATCAGTGTATGGGAAAAAATTGGTGATTTTAATAGCTTACCAGCTTGGCACCCTGCGATTGAGAAAAGTGAAATCAAGGAAGTCAAAGATGCTGATGGTTGCAATACCTTACCGGGAACACAACGTACACTGACTTTAAAAGGGGGGGAAGTGCAGTTACTTGAGTACTTGCAATACCATGATGATAAGAAAATGACCTACACCTATAAGATTACGGATGTTGATCCAAAAATCTTACCCATTACAAACTATGTTGCGATGTTAACCGTAACAGAAAAAGATGCTAAACATGCAACAGTACAGTGGGAATCACAATTTTTCACTGCGAAAGGTTACACAAACGAGCAATCAACCGATGCGATTAAAGGGGTATATGTTTCAGGTTTAGAGAACCTGAAAAAAGTGGTGGAAGCCGAAGCGAAAGAAAAAGCAGTTGATAACATAAAATCTCAAGCGGTTGATTTAGTTAAAGAGAAAGTCAGTAACTTAACAGATGAGCAAAAAGAAAAAGCCATTGAAACCATTACAGATAAGGCTGTGGATTTATTAAAAAATTAATGAAACCATACAATCATGTTGTATGATTTTCAGTTCTGATCTGATTCAAAAGGAGGTATTGAGTAATACCTCCTTTTTTATTGCCTAATAAATATTACACTCTTTTTTCTACAGGGGCATGTAAAGATTCTAGCAAGGTAATGATAATACGTCGCTTTGAACTGCTTGCGGCTTGATGTAAGTGAGAGAGTAATAATTCACTGCTTTCCTGTTGAGCAAAGCTGCGTAATGCTTGCCCAATTTCTGCGGCTTGATGTCCTGCACCTAAAAATGCAGTATCAATTAATTTACTAATCATAGTATGTTGTTTTAAGTGGGCAAATACCTGTACAGCTGCAGTACGTACTCCTGCTTCAGTGTCTTCTAAATAAATCGTTAATTGTTGCATAACAGCGTGTGAAAGTTGTTCATCTAAATTTGACTCTAGTAATGCGTTGCATAATGCATGAATGAGTACAATACGGTTATTTTCATTCTCATCCTCTGTATGTTGCAATAAAGTGCTCACCACTTCAGGTGTTGGCACAGTACTTAATACACGCAATGTTGCAAGACGTAACTGCCACGATTCATGTGTCAGCTGGGTACAAAGCTCAGGAATATGAGCTATTAATTTGGTTTGTTGTGGATAACGTAAGGCTAAGTCAGCTAAAGCATTAGTGACATCAATAAGCAATTGTGTATCATGATGTTCCAACTGTGCAATCAGCGCATCCATCACAGAATCATCTGCATGATGCCCAAGAATACGGGCACTTAAATAGCGAACATCTTCTGCTGTTGTAGTTTTTTTGCGAACAAATAAACGCTCTCCCAGTTGTATACTCTCTTCAGCAAGTTGCTTAAAATTGCTTTCTTCTTCATTAAGCTCTTCAGGGATTGGTGGATTATTTTTAGCTTCTTCTAATGCTGCTGCAACACGTAAATTATCTTGTTCAATGGCTTCTAAAGTGGAAAGAGGCGCGGCAAGCTCTGCTTGTGTATGCTCTTCCTCTGTGGCATTTTCTTTTTGCTCTGTCACATCTGTGGTAATTGAAGGTGTTTCCTCTTCCACTTCTGTTTCAATTTGTTCAATAACTCTTTCCCCTGCTAAAACAGCTAAGACAAGTGAAAGGGGGGTTAATATTTCTTGTGTTGTTGTGTGATTCTCTTCTGCCTGCTCAACTTCTATATTTGCATCATTCTCATGTTCATATACGGCATTTTTTTCTAAAAACATTAAGCTAGATAAAGCAGTTAAACGTAAAGCTTGTACTTCATCTGCAATGGTTTTATTTAAGTCATTTAATAATGCCTTATTATAAAAAGAGAGTTTTCCAATTGCTTGAGCCGCTTCATTACGTAAGCTATCTGTATAACGTGCTTCCACCATAATCGCACCTAATAATGCGGCAGCAGGGCGATCGTCATGTTGTGATAATAGACGAGCAGCTGCTAACACCACCCCTACGTGTGGAACATCTAAACAGGCACGGATGATAGCAATAAGCGTGTCAGGTAGAGGTGTGATACCTTGAAGGCAGTTAAGCGCAGCAATACGTACTGTGGCATTATTATCAGCTAATAAAGGCGTAAGTGCTCGTAAAAACTGGGGGACATCTTCTTCTATTGTTTGCACCCCTTGGCAAGCTTCAAGTACAGCTTGACGGACTTCTGCACTGGGGTCTTTTAATAAGCGTAAAATGATATCAATATATTTACTCACCTGCTGCTTACCTAATGCTTGTATAGCCGCTATTTTGACATCTGCAGAAGGATCGGTGAGTGCGTGAGCAATGGCTTTGCGCAATAAGGGGGAATCTTGATAGCCAAGTACAGCAGCTGTACGTCGACGTAATCGTTCATTATCAGATTGTAAGCATTCTAAAATAACCTGATGTCCTGCTTCTTTTAGCTGAGCAAGTGCTTTTAAAATTTGCGGCTCAATATCTTGCCCATCCTCATCAGATAATAAAGCTTTTAATAGCGGGGCAGCTTCAACAATTTGTTGTTGACCTAAAGCTTCAACTGCTTTTAATTGAATATCCCACCACCCATGCCACTCCCCGCTTTCATCCCATGTTACGGTTTCAGGACAACTTTTAGCAAGGGCTAATAAATGTGGGCTTGTTTCAATGCTAGGTAGACGGGCTAAAGCTTCAACCACGGCTATTTTTATATCACTATCAGGATCATTTTCTAATAAATATAAGAATTTAGGAATGCTTTCTCTATTACCTAGCACACTTAATGCATAAATTGCATCAATAGCCACATCAATATCTTCATCTTCTAAGCAAATAGACAATGCTGGGGTAATGCTTGCATCCCCCAAGCGTGCTAAGGTTTGCAGTACGGTACAACGATCCAGCGCATCACCTGTAGCGAGCAAATGGCTTAATTCATGAGCAACCTGTGATGTGTCTATCATGCTTCCTGTCCTTCATACATTAGTGGTGAACTATTATTATTAGTATAAAAATACAAATTTGTTTTTGATTTAAATTTATTTATGCTGTTATTTTGTTTATTTTTCTACTAACACTATGTAATGGTAGAAAAATATAAATTTTATTCTATTGATAAAATAATGGGAGAAAATACATGGATGAATATATTAATTCAAACAGTCGCGATTTTATCAATCAAGGCTTGTTAAATTTATGTTTTTCACATAATAGCTTGAGCTCAGTACAACAGGCAAATAAACCACATGTACTGGCTGTTTTTATTGCAAATTATTTGCATAATAACCTTTTATGTTACACACCTATTTGTAATACCTCTGCACCCATTCAAATTAATACTCAACAAGCGATTCACTATATTGTGAATGAACTGCTTGAAAATGCGATAAAATTTCAAGAGTTTGATACCCTTTACCCCATAGAGATTACCCTTTATCACTACCAAGATAAACTTATTTTTAAAGTGAAAAATATGACCACTGCTGACAATATGGAGAAGTTTCATTATTTTATGCATAAAGTTCATACTAGCTCTGATTTATATGATCTTTATATTGAGTCAATGGAATATCAAGCACATGATGTTGCCCCACGTTATGGATTAGGCTTACTCAGTATTATGTGTGACTATGCAGCTGAAATTGAGTGGGTATTTGATTCCATGCCCCCTGTATCAAGTCATACTTTAGTCACGACAATAGTCAGTGTTAAAATATAAAAGGAGATTTCGCATGGAAATTAAGAATGAAGATTATAATGTCGTTTTTGATCAAAAAACCACCACTATTTTTATAAGTGGTATGTTATTATTACCGACAACACAAGCCTATCAACCTATTTCAATATTAATGCACAAAGTATTGGAAAAAGGAGTAAAGTACTTAACATTAGATCTAAGCCAGCTTGAATTTTTAAATAGTGCAGGCATTACCATGTTAACCCGTTTTGTTATTTTTATACGGGATAATTGTACAGTAGAGCTCACCTTGCATATTAATAATCAGCTGCCATGGCAAATAAGATTAAGTGTTAATTTACAACGCCTGATGCCTTTTTTAAAAAAGAATACAGGTTGATTTTTTATGATACCTATTTCAGTTATGCAAAAAACGACCATTTCACAGGTTCAACTGCTTTTAGAGCTTGAAAGTTTGCATCAGCAAATAAGCCAATTGCATAAAGAAAACCATGATTTAAATATTTTATTAGAAAATGTAACCCAACACGGTGACACGCTTTTTGATGTGCTAAATACTTCAATAGCGCAAGTTGAAGATGAAAAATTAGCATTGGAAATTTCCCTCGATACTGTCACGGAACATGCTGATTTTATTGAAAATGATTTGTTGCACCAAATTGAATATTTTATAAATAAATTAAATCATATACGCCAAGAAAAATCGGACCTAGAAGTATCTTTACAGACCGTTAGTGATCATGCAGATGTCTTTAATCAAGGCTTAGTGATTGCACATAAAAAGCTAGAATATCAAGTGCAAAAGCGTACTCAAGAATTAGCTGAAAAAAATACTTTATTAAAGAAAGAAATTAATCAAAGGAAAAAAGCACAAGAAGCCCTCTATTTATCTGCTAGTGTATTTGAAGCCAGTAATGAAGGTATTTTTATTACTAATGCAAAAGGGATTATTGTTAGTATAAATCAAGCTTATACAAATTTAACGGGCTATACAAATAAAGACAGTGTTGGTCAAAATCCAAGTATATTAAAATCAGGACGACACTCTGAAAATTTTTATCATGACATGTGGAAAGCAATTAAAATGGTAGGGTTTTGGAGTGGGGAAGTATGGAATCGGCGCAAAAATGAAGATGTTTTTCCTTGTTGGTTAAGTATTAGTGCAGTCAAAAATGATATAGGAAAAACAACACATTATATAAGTATACTAAGTGATAATACTAGTCAACGCCGTTCTGAGGCTCGTTTACATCATCTTGCACACTATGATGCCTTGACTAACCTCCCTAACCGTTCTGCTTTTTTAACCCACCTAGAAAACAGCATAAATTACTCAAAATTACACCAGCAATCAATCGCTTTATTATTTATTGATCTTGACCATTTTAAAAATGTTAATGATAGTTTTGGTCACCCTATTGGGGATGAACTACTATGCCAAGTGGGGCAGCGTTTAAAACAGTGTACTGATAATCATTTTATGGCACGCTTAGGAGGGGATGAGTTTGCAATTATTATCTCTCACTTACCTATAGAACAAGAGTCATTAAAAATTATTGCGGAGATTGTAAAAAATATTTTACAAAATTTTCATTCTTCTTTTATATTAGGTGAGCATGAGGTCTTTATTAGTGCCAGTATGGGGGTCAGTGTCTACCCTCAGGATGCAGATAATGTATCTGAGTTACTTAGGAACGCAGATACTGCTGCCTATAATGTCAAAGAGGCAGGACGTAATAACTACCAGTTTTATACTGAAGCAATGAATATTGCAATGTGTAAAAGTGTCACCTTACAAAATAGTTTGCGACGTGCATTAGAACGTAATGAATTGCGTGTACTTTATCAACCTCAGCTTGATACAAAAACAGGGCAATTAATTGGTGTTGAAGCCTTAATACGTTGGCAACACCCAACACTAGGTTTAGTCTCTCCTGCGGAATTTATTCCTATTGCTGAAGATAGTGGGCTGATTATACCTATTGGAGAATGGGTATTAAAAACAGCTTGTGAACAAAATAAAGCATGGCAAGAAGCAGGTTTCCCCCCTATTAGAATGGCGGTTAACCTATCTGCACGTCAATTTTATGACAATACATTAGTAGATAAAATTCAAAATATTCTCAGCTCTACAGAATTAGCACCTCACTGGTTAGAGCTGGAAATTACTGAAAGTTTAGCCATGACCTCTGCGGACAAAACACTAGAAATTTTAAACACATTTAAAAAAGCAGGTATTCACCTTGCTATTGATGATTTTGGTACAGGGTACTCCTCATTAAGTTATCTAAAACGTTTTACTATTGATACTTTAAAAATAGATGCTTCTTTTATTAACGATTTAAGTAGTAAAAATGGGGCAGCGATTGTATCCGCTATCATTAGTATGGCGCATACTTTGCAGCTGACACTGGTTGCAGAAGGTGTAGAAGAGTTAGAGCAGCTTAACTATTTACGAGAACACGATTGTGATTTTGTACAAGGTTACTATTTTTACCGCCCATTAGCAGCAAAAGATATGTTACATGTTTTACGTGAAAAATCAGGCCACTAATAGATAAACCAAGCTCCATAAATCAGTATTATCAGTCTAAATATATAATAGTGTAATATATTTTTAACTTATTAAAATCAATAAATTAAATGAAATAATCAGCAGCTAATGATAAAATTGTACATGTATTATCCTCTTTTTTGTACTATTCATTAAATATAATAAACAGCAAAATAACGATACTTGCTCACATCATAACATTATCAAAATTAAAAAAGTGTCACTTTTTACAGGCACACTCATATTAAAATCCTCATCCATATTGTCATAACACAGTACAAAGATGAGATACAATCACATTTAGCCAGAGTTTGACTACCACTATTTATGTATGTTGCTAATTATACCGATCATCAACTTTTTGACCCTGAGCAGTTTGAGCATCGCCTCACAGAAAATAGCAGTAGCCCATTAGCTGTTTTCCGTGAAGCCTTAAAACAAGCTGATGAGATATTACAACAACGTTTCCAAGCCAATATGAATGCCAGTGAGTTAGTGCGGCAACGTGCATGGCTTATTGATTGTTTGCTCATTCGAGCATGGCAAAATTATACATGGGACAATGAAACAATTTCATTGATTGCCGTAGGTGGGTATGGGCGCGGTGAACTTCACCCTTTTTCTGATGTAGATTTACTCATTCTCCTAAACGATGATATCAGTGAGCAGAATAAAGAAAATATTGAATTATTTTTAATGTTTTTATGGGATATTCATCTGGAAGTTGGGCACAGTGTTCGTACATTACAAGATTGTGATCAGCAAGCAGCACAAGATATCAGTATTGCCACCAACCTGATTGAGGCGCGTTTATTAACAGGAAACCAAGCTCTTTTTGAACAGATGCAACAACGGGTTACCGCAGATAAAATTTGGTCAAGCCAAGCTTTTTTTGAGGCTAAACGTGAAGAGCAGCTAGAACGCTACCATAAATATGATGATACCTCATATAAACTAGAGCCTAATATTAAAGAAGGGCCGGGGGCACTGCGTGATATTCACATGGTTGGCTGGGTTGCAAAACGCCATTTTAATGCCACTACCTTACATGATTTAGTGTTACATAACTTCTTAACAGAAGAAGAATATGAATCATTAATGGAAGGGCAAGAGTTTTTATGGCAAGTCCGTTGTGTTTTGCATTATTTAGCTGGACGACGGGAAGATCGTTTATTATTTGATTATCAACGCGCCCTTGCCACCACTTTTGATTATCATGATAACGAGGCACGTTTAGGTGTCGAAAGTTTTATGAAAAAGTACTACCGTACTATCATGCAGCTTGATACTTTAAATGATATGTTATTACAGCTTTTTGAAGAAGTTATTTTACTGGCTGATGAAAGTAATAGTGCTCCCATTAAGCTCAATAAACGCTTCCAAGTTCGCAATAAATTTATCGAAGCTACCCACGATAAAGTCTTTTTTCACTATCCTTTTGCCTTATTAGAAATTTTTCTATTAATGATGCAAAGCCCACAAATTAAAGGGATACGTGCCAGTACGATTCGTTTAATTCATCAATACCTACATTTAATTGATGAGGCATTTCATCGTGATTTACGTTCACGTAGTTTATTTGTCGAAATTGTTCGCCAACCTGAAGGCTTAACCCGTGCCTTACGTCGTATGAACCGCTATGGTGTATTAGGTGCCTATATTCCTGCCTTTGGAAAAATTTTAGGGCAAATGCAATATGATTTATTTCATGTCTACACAGTTGATGAACATACCTTATTTGTGGTGCGTAACTTACGTCGTTTAAGTGTGCCTCGTTTCTCTCATGAATTGCCTCATTGCTCAAAAGTGATGCGAGAAATCCCTAAACCTGAATTATTATATTTATCAGGTTTATTTCATGATATTGCAAAAGGGCGAAAAGGTGATCATTCTGAATTAGGGGAAGTCGATGCCCTGAATTTTTGCCAAGCACATGGCTTTAGTGATTATGATTCCCGCTTGGTTGCTTGGTTGGTGCGTAACCACCTCATGATGTCCACCACAGCACAACGCTATGATATTTCTGATCCTGAAGTCATTGTTACCTTTGCAAAAAAATTAGGTGATGTGGCACATTTAAATTACTTATACTTGCTGACTGTAGCAGATATTCGGGGTACAAGCCCTACTTTATGGAATGGCTGGAAAGATTCTTTATTAAGTAATTTATACCGCTCTACTAAACAATTACTAGAGGAAGGGGTTGAACACTCCCCACGTCGAGATGACTTAATTAATACCATTAAGCAAGAAGTGTATAGTTTACTCTCTAATGTTGATGTGGCTGCTATTGAGCATTTATGGTCTGATTTAGGAGAGGATTATTTCTTACGCTCTCATATTAAAGATATTGCTCATGAAACACGCGCTATTATTGAACACGGTGAGGCAGAAGAGCCTTTAGTGATTGAGCGGAAAGCCACACAAAGCAGTACAGAACTGGTGATTTATAGTGTAGACAGGGATTATTTGTTTGCAGAGATTACCTATTTTCTTGAACAAAAAAGCCTAACCATTGTTGATGCTTTAATTGTTCCGAGTCAGCGCGGACATATTTTATGTAGCTTTACCATCTTAGAAGAAAACAATACTGACATTAGTTCACATGAACGAGTAGAAACAATTTTACAAGAATTAACTAATACTTTAGCAGAAGGGCAAAATACCCCTTTTTATCCTATTAATCGCCGCTTACCGCGCCAATTAAAACATTTCCCTGTACCCACTTGCATTACCTTTGAGCAGGATATTATTAATGAATATACCCGTGTTGAAGTGGTGACTACCGATCGGGCAGGAGTCTTATCTCATATTGCCCAAGCATTTTTAACTTGTGGTGTATTGGTACAAAAGGCAAAAATTGCTACTTTTGGTACTCGTGTTGAAGATATTTTCTTTATCACTGATAAAGATGGACATGCCTTACAATCAGCTGATCAACAAGATCAATTACGTGAGCAACTCTATAGTTCTTTAGAAATGGATATTTCTATTGAATCAAAAGAAATTAATATCTAATCAGCTGTTAGGTATCTTATATTTAATGTAAAAATGAATGGGGGGCACATCAGCTTGCCCCCTTATTCATAGCCTTACTTTACTAAATTATCAGGAATGTTAATCCCTTTCCCCTCGTTACAACGCTCTGCGTTGTAATGCAGTCTTGGACGCTCCGCGTCCTCCCCTCTAAGTTAACACCGTGGTACTTTCAGCAAGATGACGCAGAGCGTCAGGGACGGGATTCCAGCGCGGAGCGCGTGGAACCAGATAATCCTTAACTTAATGCAGTTATCATTTTTTTGGTTTGATAATGCTATAGTCAACTATTGTGGCATTCTTAACTATTCGTTGTCGTAAATCATGACGGAATTAAGGTCGGTGCCAAGACGTTGCGTGCAACGTCACTACAATATAGCAGAGAACTACACCAGTGAAATGATAGATCACAGAGCTTGCTTGGTTCTACTACGTAACTTCAGTGATCAAGATTAATCAGCGTGGGGCGCACATGATGCTGCCCCCCACAGTCATAGTCTTACTTCACTAAATTATCAGGAATGTTAATCCCTTTTTCTTTGTAAAAGCGAATCGCCCCTGCATGTAACGGCATAGGTAAGCCTGCAATGGCTTTTTCTAATGCCATCGCTTTTGTTGCTTTATGAATGTTTTGTAAGAAAGGGAGGTTTTCATAAATTGTTTTAGTAATTAAGTACACATCCTCTTCTGACACATCATCACGGACAGCTAAAATATTGGGTTGTGCAATAGTCTTGATCGCTTTCTCTTGAGAGGGGTAGGTATTGGCTGGGATCTCATAAGGTCGCCATAAGTCATAAGAGGCATTGATTTTTTTAAGCTGTTCATCTGTAAAATCTAATACCGTCATTTTTTTTCCCAATGCAGCAAAAGCACGTGAAATAGCACTTACAGGCGCACCTGCGGGAATATTCATCCCTTTGATTGTCCCATTTTGTAAGGCATCAGCACTAGGTCCATAACCTAAATACACCAAATCAAAGGTTTTATCTGTATCAATATTTAATGAGGATAAAATATGTCGTCCTGATCCTTCTGTGCCTGAATTACGTTTACCAATGGAAAATTTATCTCCATTGAATCCTTGTAAATCAGCAACGGTACCTGTATCAACCTTATCCGCACTGATAGCAAAATGCTCTACATTTTGCCATAGCATCGTCACAGAGCGTAAATGTGTTTGTGCACCTTCCGCTTTTACACGCCCTGCCCCATTCCATGCCCATGCCCCATATAAGCCCTGTAAAATAGCAAATTGTGCCTGATTTTCACGTAATAATTTTACATTTTCTCCTGATCCTGCTGAACTGATGGCAGATAAAGACACTTTCTTTTTAGGTTCAAGTTTAATTTTTGTTAAGGTTGCCAATGCCACCCCAACAGGGTAATAAGTCCCCCCTGTGGTGGCTGTGGCAAGAATATAAGATTTATTCTCCGCAGCTTGTACAGAAGGGAGTGTTAGACATGCAGCTAAACTTAGTGCGCTGATACAATGACGTAAAAAATAACGCTTTAACATGAGGAAAATTCCTTTGGTATCCCTTTATTCTCTAAGTAATGAGAGTGCAGAAGAGGTTTATTGTATTGCTTTCCTTCTGCCCTGTAGAAACACTAGCACAGTTTGCTCAAAAATATCCAAAAATATCTATGTCATTCCCTTAAATCCATTAATCACGTCGTAAACGATCTGAGACAGCAATCGGAGTAGGGTAGGTCATGACAATATAATAAGAAGAGGCAATAAAGGTAATAATAGTCGCCGCTTGGATCAAGTAAGAAGCGGAATGACTAATAATCTGGGTGTTTAAAGCCATGACAGCGATAAGCAGAGAAAATTCACTGATTTGCCCAAGGCGTACACCAATTTCAAAGGAGATTTTAGGCTCTTCTCCCAATTTAACCAGTAAATAACGAAATACAAAAGGTTTGGCGGCAAGGGTGACCGTGGCAAGCACAACAGCAGGAAATAAAACTTGATATAAAATATCTAGATCTAAACTTGCACCAAGGGAAAAGAAAAACATGATGAGGAAAAAATCTCGTAGGGGTTTCAAACTTTCAGCAATAAAACGGGCAATGGGACTACTCGCCAATACCACCCCACCAACAAAAGCACCGACTTCATGGGAAAGCTGTAATAGTGTGGCAAGCTCTGCCATCCCCAAACACCAGCCAATTGTGACTAAAAATATATATTCTTGAATTTTATCAAAGCGACGAATCAATTTAACTAAAACATAACGTTCAAATACAGAAGCAAAACCAATGAGGAAAGGTAAACTTAATACCAGTAATAACACCTCATGCCATTCTTTATCTCCTCCCTGATGCACCCCTTCCAATACAAGCAGTAACAAAATAGCTAAAATATCTTGTAATAATAAGATACTAACAATAACGCCCCCTGCATGACGATGGTGTAATACCGTAGTGGGTAGAAGCTTTAAACCAATGATAGTACTGGAGAACATGGCAGCCGCCCCAATTAACAAGCTATCAATCAAATTAAAGCTAAACAATAAGGCACAACTCATCCCTAATAAGGCAAAAGCTAAGGAGCTAAGTAAGGTTAAAACCGTTGTCTTTCGCAACATATTCAACAAATCTTGTGGTTGCAGATTTAACCCCAGCAGAAATAATAAAAAGATAATCCCTATATCAGCAATGCTACTAATTAATGAGGTATCCGACACCATTGCAAAGCCTGAAGGACCTACGATTATTCCTAGTAGGATATAGGCAACGAGTAAAGCTTGCCTAGCATATAAAGCAATTGTGGCTAAAATTGCAGAGCCTGTAAAAATCACAAAGATATAAAAGATAATTGGATCTGTTTGCATCATACTCTCCATTCATTCCGTTCGCGTCCATGCACATTGAAAAAGAAGGTGTTTTCTATTTATATCAGATATTATGCTTTTAACCCAATAATAATATCCATTACATTGGTTCCTGTTGCCCCCACTTTTATGACATCACCACTTGCGTGTAAAAATTGCCCTGTATTGGCATGACGTAAGGCATCATAAGCATCAAAACCATGTTGTTGTGCACGAATACAGCTTTGATTATCAATGACTGCCCCTGCTACGTGATTATTTCCATCATCCCCATCAGTGCCTGCGGCTAAAAGATAAATAGTATCATCAGGACACAGTGCTTTTGCTGCGGAAGTACACAAGGTTTGACACCGCCCGCCTTGCCCAACTGATTCAGGTAAATTTACGGTTGTTTCACTTGACCAAATATAGACTCCTTTACTGGCATAACGTAAAAATTCTACACAGTATTTCCCTTGCTTAATTGCATCTCCTGTCAAAATATCATCAAAACAAGTCACGCTATAACCTGCCTGTTTAGCTGCTTGATAAGCAGCTTGACGTGCTGTATAGGCAGTGGTGAGTAAATAAGGTTTTATTTGCGCAAAGGCTGCCACAGGAGCAAGAGGTAATGCATATGTACAGTAGTTTTCTAACCAATCAGGCAGATTTTTAGGTAACTGTAGTGGCTCATGAGGAATCAATAAACCTGAACCAATGGCGCGTAAGTCATCCCCAGGGACATCAGAAATAATTAAATTAATCACTTCTCGCCCTTGTACATACTGGGATAAACGCCCTGCTTTAATTGCAGATACTTGTTTACGTACGGCATTCATAGCATGAATATCTAAACCTGAGCCTAATAGCCACTGATTTGTTTTCTGTAGTTCATGCAAGCTTAAATAAGGAGGTAATACTTCAACTAATGCAGAAGCTCCCCCTGAAGTCAGCACCAATAAAGGGATTTCAGAAGGGAGAGATTGAAGGTAATTAAGTAAAGCTTGCCCTGCGTGTAAGCTGTGTTGATCAGGAATAGGGTGTCCTGCTGCATAATAATTAATACGCGATTCATCAGCAAAAAAATCCTGTGATAAACCTGCTTTACCAATCACACATGCAGAATGTAACTGATCACCCACTACATCTATCACTCCCTGTGTCATCTCTATGGCAGCCTTTCCTACTGCAAGCACAGCACAGGTAGTATGAAGAGGGTGGGTATGTAAATATTGTTTAACTTGCTCACGCCCATTTACTGCTGCAAGGGCTGCCTGATAAAAATGCTGTAAGTGCTGACGATATTGATTCATAAATTTATCCCTCTTTGTATTCAAAGCCTCCCTATTGAATGATAGAGGATAAAATAAAAAAAAGGCATTAAATTATTCTCCAATTAAAAACAACGTATTTCTTATTGTAATAGTTACTTAAATTAATAAGATTAATACAGTACTGTGATATGATATATCAACATCATAATAGCAAGAATAAATAATAAACAACTCAATTGCTTGGCGTAAAAGGAGAGATTTATCGCATGGCTCAGCTTGATACATTTGCAACGGGACAAGAGGGATTAGTACGCTCAGGAAAATTTTGTGGTGGAGTAATAAATGATTTAATGAGGCGGTTACCTTACTATAAAGATGATTTTAAAACAGGCTTACACCCTAAAGTTTTAGGTTCTACCTTATTTCTATTTTTTGCCTGTCTTGCTAATGCCATTGCTTTTGGCGCGCTCACGGGAGCGATGACAGGCAATGAAATTGGCACCATTGAAATGATTATTGCCACCGCAATAGGCGGAACTGTTTTTGCCCTGTTTTCAGGACAACCCTTAACTTTATTGGGGGGGACAGGGCCGATTGTTATTTTTACCGCCTTGTTATATCAAGCCTGCCAGATGTTACAGATTCCCTTTTTAGCCACTTATGCATGGGTAGGAATTTGGTCTGGTTTCTTTATGATTATATTGGCGGTTACTGATGCCAGTGCTTTAATGCGTTTTTTTACGCGTTTTATTGATGAAATTTTTGCAGGGCTTATCGCAGTTATTTTTATCGTTGAAGCAGGAAAAGAGATTATTTCTGTTTTTACAGAGAAATCTGTCTCTCATGAAAGTGCTTTATTGTCTTTAGTGTTAGCATTAGGGACATATTTTATTGCCCGTACCTTAAAAAACTTCAGTCGTACCCCCTATTTACGCTCTAAATTGCGTGAATTTGTCTCTGATTTTGGACCTGCCATTGCTATCGCTACCATGACTGCTTTTGCTATATTTTTATCTGATGTAGACCTAAAACACCCTGCTGTACCCTTAGAACTTTCCACCACCTCAGGACGTGCATGGCTTGTTGATATTTTTAATGTCCCAACTTGGGTATGCTTTGCAGCTGCTTTTCCTGCCTTACTTGCCACCATTTTATTATTTTTAGATCAAAATATTACTACACGCTTAGTGAATAATCCTGCTCATCGCTTACGTAAAGGGCCGGGGTATCATTTAGATTTATTAATTGTTGGGGGTTTGATTTTACTGTTTTCTTTTTTTGCCTTACCGTGGATTGTTGCCGCCACGGTACATTCCTTAAACCATGTTAAAAGCTTAGCGACTATGAAAGTCTCTGATGAGAATGGGGCACCTAAAGAGGACATTGATAGTGTAAGAGAAACCCGTGTTTCAGCTCTCAGTATTCATATATTGATCGGTTTTTCTATTTTCTTTTTACCTACCATTCAGATGATTCCAATGTCCGTATTATTTGGTTTATTCTTATTTATGGGCTTTGCCTCTCTCAGTGGGAATGAATTTTTTGAACGTTTACGGTTATGGATTACTGACCCCAGTTTATACCCCAAAACACATTTTTTACGCACAGTTCCCCATAATATAATCCATCGTTTTACCGCTGTACAATTACTCTGCCTTATTGCTTTGTGGCTATTAAAAACCAGTAAAGTTGGGATTTTGTTTCCCTTGTTGATTGCTGCGCTCGTCCCAATACGGTTACTATTAGAACGCTTCTTTTCTGCTGAGCATTTAGCTGTATTAGATGCAGAGGAAAAAGCAGAGTCTGAAGATATGTTAGATTAAAAATAAGGAACAGCAATGATCGGTTATGCTAAAGCGAATGAATTAGAATTTTGTTATGAAATGATAGGGGAAAAAGATAAACCCGTTATATTATTAATCATGGGTTTAGGCTGTCAATTGATCCACTGGTCAGACAGCTTCTATCATGGCTTAGCAGAACAAGGTTTTCAAGTTATTCGCTTTGATAACCGTGATATGGGCTTATCCAGTAATTGTGATCATCTTGGTTTTGCAGATGTAAAAGCTTCAATGGAAAACACTGCCAAAGGTTTACCTATTGAGACAATATATACTGTTAATGATATGGCAAAAGATGCACATGAATTATTAAATGCACTAGGGATCGAAAAAGCACATATCATGGGTGCCTCTTTAGGGGGAATCGTCGCTCAAAAAATGGCGGTTAATTACCCAGAACAGTTACTTTCTTTAACTTCCTTAATTTCTACTACAGGTAATCCTAAGTTACCTGCTGGAGATCCTAAGGCTCTTGCAACCTTAACAGCCAGCCCAGGGCGACATCCCAGCCAAGCAGAAGTAGAAGAGTTTAATATCACAATAGGAAAAGTAATACATAGTCAAGAGTTTGGAGATTCTGATGAGGCTGTACGTGCTCTTGCTGGTAGGGCGTATCAGAGAAATTACCACCCTGCGGGTGTGGCGCGACAGTTATTAGCAGGGGCTGCATCAGGAAATCGTGTGGCAGAGCTTGCACAAGTCACTGCCCCTACTTTAGTGGTACATGGAACAGAAGATCCTTTATTACCACCAGCTTGTGCAGAAGATACTGCAAAAGCTATCCCCAATGCACAGCTGCATTTAGTGGACGGTATGGGGCATGATTTACCAGAAGCTTTAACAGAAAAGTTATTGTCTGTGATTGTCCCACATTTACAGCAGCATAGTTAATTTTTATATTTCCCTCTCGTTCCCATCGCGTCCTTGCGTGGGAATGCTTTCTTGGACGTGTTACGTCTTCTTTTTTAAACAACCTCTATATTTAATTCCTGTAGGGGCACACCCTTGTGGTTGCCCCCTGATGGTAATTTTTGTGGTGATGGTTAACCCTTCGGTGGTTGTTCAAGGGTCACCACAAGGGGTTACCCCTACATTTTGATTTGATCCCTCTCGTTCTCATCGCGTCCTTGCGTGGGAATGCTTTCTTGGATGCGTTGTGTCCTCTTTCTTAAACAACCTCTATATTTAATTCTCCCGTAGGGTGTGGCGAAATCCGTGTAATATATTAATTTTGTTGTTGAAATCTTTGCGGATTTTGCCCACCACACCCCGATTTTCTTCATAGGAAAATTAAAAAAAGGGTAGCGTCCCAATTTTCCTTGGAGCTGCGTCCCAATTTTCCTTGAGCTGCCTCTATGCTAAAAAATATGGGCAGGTTCATGACGCAACGCGTCAGGGAAGGCATTCCCGCGTAAGGACACGCGGGAATGAGGGAAAAAAAGGTAGCGTCCCAATTTTTGATTTTCAATTTTTGATTTTCTATTTCCCCGTAGCGGCGTTGCACGCAACGCCTTACCACTGCACCTAATTTTGTCATGATTTATGACAGCGAATAGCTGAGAGTGCCACAAATATTTAATTGTGGAATGATTGAGATCACGAAGACGTTGCATGCAACGTCACTACGTTTAGTGGAGGAATAATTAAAAATCCCGTATGATAACATTTAGCTTATCAATAAGTAGGAGTGTTAGGGATGTGCAGCTTTAAAACCCCACCAAATATTTTAGAAAAAATAGAAGCATGTAGAGAGGAAAAAGCCAAGATTTTAGATTTAAGTAGTTGTATAGATAACGTTACATACCAGAAAATAATATTACCTATTATACCTCTAGAAGTATTTGAGCTAAGCCATTTAGAAGAATTAAATCTACGAAACCATGCTATTCAAGTTCTCCCTGAAGAAATTAAACAACTTCCCAAGCTAAAAAAAATAAACCTCTGTAATAACCCTTTGCAGGAAGTAGCAGATACTAAAGGTTTGTTTTTACATTATGCAGATGTAAAAAAGTTAAATATTCCTTATGAAAATATTAGCGGTTTAAAACTCACCTTATTTTCTCACCATCCACCAGAAGATATTTTTAATTTTCCAGACTTAAACCATATTGAAATCCGTAATCATCGTTTACAGCAGCCATTAGAATGGTTAAGCCAACTGACCCAGCTCACTAACTTAGATTTAAGCAATAATGAATTATCTAGTTTAAACGGCTTGAAGTCTTTATCTAATCTCTCCTCTTTAGATTTGAGCTCTAATCAATTGTTGAGCTTGGAGGGCTTAGGGCAGCTTAGCAATCTCTCCTCTTTATCTTTGAGTTCTAATCAATTGTTGAGCTTGGAGGGCTTAGGTCAACTTAGCAATCTCTCCTCTTTATCTTTGAGTTCTAATCAATTATTGAGCTTGGAGGGCTTAGGGCAGCTTAACAATCTCTCCTCTTTATCTTTGAGTTCTAATCAATTATTGAGCTTGGAGGGCTTAGGGCAGCTTAGCAATCTCTCCTCTTTATCTTTGAGGAATAATAAATTATCGAGCTTGGAGGGTTTAGGGCAGCTTAGCAATCTCTCCTCTTTAAACCTAGAAGGTAATAAATTATCGAGCTTGGAGGGTTTAGGGCAGCTTAGCAATCTCTCCTCTTTAAA
>Ga0193953_1000090_pt1 | contig 48548 bp, 50 predicted proteins | sample BB_4_MG_FD_140325 | JGI IMG/M metagenome (GOLD analysis project Ga0193953, IMG submission 140325) | Microbial mat bacterial communities from the Broadkill River, Lewes, Delaware, United States - BB_4_MG | ecosystem: Environmental > Aquatic > Freshwater > River > Microbial mats | place: USA...
AATCAAAAGCTATATCTCTACACTCAAAAAGAATAATATCTCTATACTTCAAGGCCTTAGAGATGCTTTAGTAGGTAAATCTTATCTACCTATCTTTCGTGGGTGCTGAATGGTTACCATTTTAATTCCTCATATCACACACTTATCATGTCTCTTTAGATTTTTTACCAAATTCAATTTTACCACCTCTAAATTGAATATTACTACCTTCAATACCTTTTAAAATTACTTCATAAGGATGGTTAGCTTTATGTTCTCGTTCAGAACGGTTTGTCAAAATCATACGGATTACTTCTACATCATGTTCATTTAAGTCTTTATCTTTTTTATATTTCATAAGATATCCTTCAAAAGTATAATAATTTCTCTGATCTTCTTGAATAGCTAAAAGTACAGATGTTCTAAAGTGTGCTGTCCGAATAACATAAAGCATAAAAGCACCTAAACTAAAATAGAGTCCAAAGACTGGAAGATAGGTTTCTATTGAAAAATTTCTTGGTTGAATAATACTAAAGCCAATGAAAGCAAGGGTTGCAACAACAAATAAATTAATCATAACCATTTTTAGTTGAGAAGCACTTTTAGCTTCTCTTTCTAAATCATTAAAAAAATGCTGATTATTACGGTCTCTTTCAAGAGATTTAACAAGTTCTTCTTGGGAAATAGAATCTAAATATTGTCTTGTTTCTTCTTTGACTTTTTGTTGAAGATTGGCTACGACCCCTTTCTCTAAAGCTTCTACATTACTCAATTTAGTATTGATTTGATTGATTAATTGTTCATCTAAATACTTTTCAACTGTATCTGATATATTTTTTTCTTCAAATAATCTTTTAAATTCCTTATTAAGAAATGTATATGAATGCTTTATAGTTACATTATTACTGTTTTCATCAAGTTGATATAAAAACTTATTAGAAGCAATTAAAAATAGAGAAACAATAAACAGACCAGCAGCTATAATCAAGTTATAGTAATTAGGATTTGCTGAAATAAAATCATTAATTGTTTCTTTATATAACGAAAATATTAAAAACATACCTATAGTTGTTGGAACACCTATTAGTAAAGCTCTTTTCCAAAAATCTTCCATAAAATTTCTCCTTATTTTATTATTTAAAGTTGGAACAAAAGAAATATTGCTTTCAAGACTCATCTTCTAAAGCTTTTTCCTCGTTCCACAATTGTATTGTGGAATGCATAATATTCCCAAATACAATTTGGGAACAAGGGGGAATATTGAATTATGGTATTGTTATTCCCTCTGTTTACAATACCACTGTTATCAGTGTCTATCTCAATATCTGCCATTGCTTTACTTCTCTATAAACGGATTAATAATCTCCATATCCAAAGTGACAAAATCTTTTTCATTTCGTGTAATCAAAATAAGATTTTTTTCAATAGCAGTTGCGGCTATCAGTGAATCCATTATAGGCATAGGTCTGCCGATACTCTCTAGTTTTTGTGTAACTTCTCCCCAACGAAGCATAATATCACTATCTATTGAGATAATTCTATCATCAAAACGAGGAAAAAGCTCATTATAGAGCCATTGAGTTAGTTTCTCTTTTTTGGTTTGGCTTTGAAGTTTTTCAATTCCAAATTTAATCTCGCCAATCGTAATGACCGATAGAGCAATATCGGCTTCATCCAAAGAGGCTATTTTTCCCATTACATTTGGATTGGGATTTTTTGATATAAACTCTGAGATAATATTCGTATCAAGCAGATATTTCAAAGCTCAATCCTACTATGATATGACTCCTGATTGCGTTCAAGTGAGATAGTATCTACCAAAGGAGAGCTTTGAAAAAACTCTCCTAGCGTATTTTTAGATTGATCTGTATTGAGTTTCTTATCAATAGAAAATTTGACTTTATTTTTAGGCAAATTTTCCAAAAAGAAGATAACTTTATCAAAAATATCACTGCTAATATCAAGGTGTACTCTTTGCATTGTCATCACTGCCTCCTTTAAAATTTTATAAACTTAACTATTATATCCAATTGTCAATAATATCACAATCACTCCAAATCTCCTCCACCCTTCACCTCATCAAACTTCTCCTTCATCGTCGGGTTATTGTGTGTGAGTTTTTTGATGGTGACATCTTGGGCTTTGTCGTTGGCTAGGCGGAGGTTGTTGTTGACTCCTAAAAGGGCATCTTTGGTCTTTTGTAAGTGATTTATCGATTTGTCAATTTCATTGATAGCGGTTTCAAATTTGCGTGAAGCTAGGTCGTAGTTGCGTGAAAAGCCCGATTTAAACTTTTCTAGTTTATCTTCAAAGTTGGTCACATCGATATTTTGGGCTTTGACGATGGCGAGTTCATTTTTGTACTCAAGTGATTTCATCGAGGCGTTGCGTAGTAGGGTGATCATCGAGATAAAAAACTGCGGGCGAATCACGTACATTTTGGGATAGCGGTAGGAGACATCGACGATACCTGAGTTGTACAAATCACTATCAGCTTCCAATAGAGAAACCAATATAGCATACTCACACTCCTTTTCATTGCGGTCTTTATCTAGCTCTTTGAAAAAATCCTCATTTTTTTTCTTGGTGGCGGTGGTGTCGTTTTCGTTTTTCATCTCAAACATAATCGAGACAATCTCCGTCCCCTCTTCATCTACATCTTTAAAGATATAATCCCCCTTGCTTCCACTACTTGCATCGTTGTCTTTTTCAAAATAGGCTCGTGGAAAGGCGGTGGCACGAATGCGGTTAAACTCCGTTTCGCAGTGTTGCTCTAGGCTCTCTCCTACCATCTTTGTCGATAGTCTTGCCTTCATATCTTTGAGCCTCTCAATGGCATCGTCTCTATCTTTGAGCTGTATCTCATACTTCTCTTTGAGTGATTTTTCTGAGAGTTGCTTTTCTAGTTGGGTTTGTTTGAGCTTATTATCAAGCTCATTACGCTCTTTTTCTACTTGGCTTCTTGCCTCGGTAACTGCAAGTTTTTGAGCCACTTCACTGTTACTCAGTCTAGCTTTAAGCTCACTAATCTCCGCCTCTTTTTTTGCCGTTGCTTCTTGCAGTTGATTAGAAAGCTTTGCTTCCATCATACTCATAGCATTTTGAGACTCTCTTGTGATCTGTTGAAGTTCATTGGCAAGAGCATCTCGCTCTTTTTCAATAGTGCTAAGAGCCTGAGTGACAGCAAGTTCTTTGTGTGTCTCCCCTGCAGCTAGTTTGGCTTTAAGCTCGTGAATCTCAGCCTCTTTATTAGCATTTGCTTTTTGTATTTGACTATTAAACTGCTCTTTGGCAAGAGCTAAAGCGTTTTGTTTTTCACTTTTGGCTAGTTCAAGTCGCTCACTCAACTGCTTCTCAAACTCACTATCACGTACTTGTTTGAGTATATCGGCATACCCTGCTTCGTCGATTTTAAATGCTTTGCCACAATGAGGGCAGATGATTTCATTTTTCATAATTTACTCCAATATCTGATATTAAATCTTAAATTAAATATATTGAATTATTATATCAAGTTTTTATAAAGTTATCATTAGAAGTTTCTATCAAAAATTTGCTATAATTGCATCAATTATTAAGACTCTAGGAACAAAATGAATTATGATATTATAGTGATTGGTGGTGGTCATGCGGGGATTGAGGCAGCTCTTGCGAGTGCGAGGATGGGTGCTAGTACTCTACTCGTTACCATCCTAGCCGAGCAGATTGGGGCATCGTCGTGTAATCCTGCTATTGGGGGACTTGCCAAAGGGCATCTGGTCAAAGAGCTTGATGCTATTGGTGGCGAGATGGGGCTCTGTACTGATGCAACGGGGATACAGTATAGAATTTTAAATGGCTCTAAAGGTCCTGCGGTGCGTGGGAGTCGAGCTCAGATCGATATGGATAAGTATCGCATCTATATGCGTGATCGGGTACTAGAAACGCCAAATTTGGATGTCAAACAAGAGATGGTCACGGGGCTCATTATCGAAGAGGGAGTTGCCAAAGGGGTGGTAACACAATTGGGCAATGAGTACAAAGCCTCTAAGATCATTATTACTGCTGGAACGTTTCTAAACGGGGTGATTCATATTGGTAAAACCCAACTGAGTGCAGGACGACAAGGGGAGTTTGCCTCTATTGAGCTAGGAGAGTATCTACGAAACTTGGGGCTAGAGATTGGGCGGCTCAAAACGGGGACCTGTGCACGGATTGATACCAAAAGCATTGACTTTAGCGTAATGGAGTCTCAAGGGGGTGATGAAGCCGCAATTCCTTTTAGCTTTCGTACCGATAAAAAGAGTTTTGATCCCAAGCAGTTACCCTGTTATGTGACTTATACCAATGAAGAGACCCATACCATCATTGAAGATAATTTTGAAAATGCACCGCTCTTTAGTGGGCAGATCAATGGGGTTGGTCCACGCTATTGCCCTAGTATCGAAGATAAAATCTACCGCTTTAGAGATCGACCGCGTCATCAGATTTTTGTAGAGCCTCAGACGATAGAGAACACGGAGTGTTATATTAACGGGATGAGTACTTCACTGCCAACCGATGTACAACTGGAGATGATCCAATCGGTAAAAGGTATGGAAAATGCCAAGATTGTACGATACGGCTACGCCATTGAGTATGACTATATTCAACCCACCGAACTCTATCATACCCTAGAGTGTAAAAAGGTCAACTCGCTCTACTTTGCAGGGCAGATCAACGGAACGACAGGATACGAAGAGGCAGCGGCTCAGGGGCTAATGGCAGGGATTAATGCCGTACTAAGTGTGCGAGGTGAAGAGCCCTTTATCTTGGGGCGAAACGAAGCGTACATTGGGGTATTAATTGATGATATGGTCACCAAAGGGACAAAAGAGCCCTATAGAATGTTTACCTCACGGGCGGAGTATCGTTTGCTTTTGCGTGAAGATAACGCCGATATGAGACTAGCTCAATATGGGGAGAAGTATGGACTTTTGGATAAGGAGTATATTGAGCGTTTCAATGCCAAAAGAGCAGCCATTACAGAAGGGGTAGAGTATATCAAAAACACCTTTGTCACTCCTACCAAAGAGTTTATAGCCTTGCTTGATAGTATTGGTGAAGTCAAAATTAATGATAAAACAGCTCTCATAGATGTGATTGGGCGTGGGGAGTATACACGAGAGAAATTGGTGACACTCATCCCCCAATTTGATAAATACGATGATGATGTGGTTGAGCAGATTTTAATCGATGCCAAGTACAGTCGATACATTGAAAAGCAACTTGTACAAGTAGAGCGTATGAAAGGGATGCTAAAAGTTAAAATCCCAAGCAACTTTGATTATGCAAAGGTATCGGGGCTTAGTAATGAGATTGTTGAGAAGCTTGAAAAAGCCAATCCCCCTACTCTCTTTAATGCTTCGCAAATTTCGGGTGTGACCCCTGCATCCTTAGAGATACTGCACGTCTATATCAAGATGGCTCAAAGCAGTCGCTAGAGGACTAAGAAAAAATATTTGAAAAGGTAATATGATGATCTACTACTATATCTATACAGGACACAAAAACTCACTGCACCGCATACGACGAGGAGCCGTACTCTACAAAGCACTCAAAGCAAAAAGTATTGATGTCACGGTTTTAATCAATGATTTTCGTGCAGGATTGGAGGCAAGAGAGTATGGGATTGATAGCTATGTAACCATCTCTACTATCTTGGATATCGATGCCATGGCAAAGATGGGAGATAGTGTTATTATCGATTCAAGCGAAGATGACAAGGGCAAGATGGAGTATTTTGTACGAGACTATCAGCATGTTTTTAAATTTGCCAACAGTGTGGATGAATCAACTCAATACGGAGAGAGTATTTTGCCTTATAATTCGTTTTGGATCGATGAAGCCTATCAAGAAGCCCCAAGCAAAAAACTTGATCGTGTACTCTTTTTCTATGGGGATGCCGATGCCAATAAAGAGCTTCTACAAAAATTTGAGATCTTTAAAAACAACAACTTTGATCTGCTGCTTGGTCACTATTTTTATCTAGGGTATGAAGATGAGTTGCAACCCTTCTTTCAGCATATTTATGAATCTGAAGAGTATATTGAGCACGTCTCAAACTACGCCAATGTTGTCACCTTTTCGCTACAGTGTGCTATTGAGGCCAAAATAGCAGGTGCCAATGTGGTCTATATTACCCAGTCGACCCAAGATAGCACTATAGCACAAGAGTACAATATAGAAGTGATAGAAGAGCTTGATGATCACCTCATCGAAAACAAACTTACAAATCAACAAAACAACACCAAAGCAATTAACGCTAGCCTAAGCTTATGCTTAGAGAGCTTGAGTTGAGTTAAGAGAGTTTAGATCCGTTGCATTCTCTTTGTAGGTCTCTAGCACATAACAGAGCTTAAGACCACGCAAAAATATTGCCCACGATAGATAGAGCCAAAACATCATCATAAGCAACATCGTTAAACTACCGTAAACATCCCAATAAGCTGGGTTATGAAACAGATAGGCAAGTAGCATTGATTTACCTAGATACCACACCCCAGAAGAGATAAATGAACTGATAAAGGCTGATTGTGTTGAGACACGTTTATTGACCGATATCTTATAAGCGATAAAAAAGAGTGACCAGATAATAAGATAGGGCAAGAAGTAAAAGAGACGCACCGAATCACTATCGAGTCGTTTATCGATAAGATGTTGCAGCAAATTGGAGATATAAAACGATAGAGGCACCATAATAGTAACTGCAATGAGTAGAATCCAATAGATCTCAATGGCTTGAATAAAGTCTCGTTTGGGAGTGCCAAATATCTCATTAACGATACTGTCGTAATTTCTAAAAAAGATAGTTGAAGAGATCAGTACATAGACAAACCCTACAACACCTATTTTACTGTTACTTTGGGATAAAAAGGCATCAATTTGTCCTAAAAAGGCTTGGGAGTCTGTGGGCAGGAAGTGTCTGAGTACAGACTCTTTGATAAGCATTGATACATCTTTAAATAGAGGTAACAGACTTGAAAGATAAAAGACAATGATAAGTAGAGGGATGATCGATACAATAGTATAAAAACTTAGACTTGCCGAGTAGTATCCAAGTTTTCGATCAACGAGTGCAGTAATAAAATCTTTGAGAAATAGATAATAGATCACTAAGATTTGTTTAATGGAGTTTTGATACATAATGAAATACCTTATTGAGTATCTTAATTGATATTAGAATATTAAAAGTGAAAAAGTAGATGTTTTCTACTGTTTTGAAGATTAACAAATAGCTTGTAAAGTTTAAGTGAATTTGATTATAACCTTTCTTACCTTAAAGTTTTATTTTTTCTTTTTGTAGGTCACCAAAACTCCAGAGGTTATCACAAGCACAATCCCCATAAGCGTCAACATATCGGGAAAGGCATCTCCCAAAAATACTCCTACAATGGTGGCAAAGATAATATTGGAGTAGCTAATCGTCCCTACAATGCCTGCCTTGGAGACCTCGTAAGCTTTGGTCATCAGCAGTTGCGAAGCCGTGGCAAATACTCCCATACCAATAATAAAGAGCCAATCAAAGGATGAGGGCATCACAAAGGGGGCAAAGAGTATATCAAGATTGGGTTGATGGACAAAGGGAGCTATCATCATCAAGATAAAAGGAGCTAGTGTTCCTGTAACCATAAATGAGAGTACAATAGCCCTAGTATCGTAATATTTACGAAGCTCTTTAATGGAAGTATAGGCAAGGGCTGCCCCAATACCCGAAAAGATACCAAGCAGGGCATAGATATCAAAACTAAAACCATCAGGCTGGGCGATAAGAATAATTCCCACAAAGCCCAAGACCACTCCAAGCGATGCCCAAGCTGAGAGCTTCTCATTAAAAAAAAGATAGGCAAAGATTGCCACAAAGATAGGCGAGAGCTTGTTATAGGTCACCGCTTCGCCCAATGGAATAAAAGCGATAATATAAAAGTAAGCCAAAAGTGCCAAAAACCCCATCATACCGCGAAAAAACAGCAGCAGAGGTTTTCCCCCGCTTTGTTGCAAAGGACGGCTAAAGAGTGTGATACCCACAAGCACTACTCCTACAATATTTCTAAAAAAGGTGATCTCTAGTGGTGGAATCGAAGCGGTCAATAGTTTAACAAAACCACCCATAAAGGCAAAAGAGAGAGAGGCAAGGAGCATCAAAAGCACCCCTTGGTCGATGTTGGCAAGTTTTTGTTTCACATTTTATCCTTCTCTATTGGCTTTGAAAGCGGAATAATAGCATAAGAAAATAAGAGTATAAATAAAAATCTGCTAGAATGGCTTATAATTTAGTAAAGAATCAAAAAGGTATAGAATGTTAGAGAGTATTAAACAAAGCATTGCTCAGAGTATCAGTGTCAAAGAGTTGATCTTAAACGATAAAGAGATGTTAAAGACAATAGAGAGCGTTTGTCAAGATGCCATTGAGGGGTATAAAAGTGGCAAAAAGATACTCATTGCAGGTAATGGCGGAAGTGCTGCCGATGCACAACACATAGCAGCCGAGCTTGTGGCACGCTTCTATTTTGATCGACCTGCCTTGGCTGCCATGGCACTCACCACCGATAGCTCCATCTTAACGGCTATTGGAAATGACTACGGATACGATCAGCTCTTTGCTCGTCAGATTGAGGCTAATGGTAATGAGGGGGATATCTTTATTGCTATCTCCACTTCGGGTAATTCTGTTAATATCATCAACGCCATTGAGAGTGCCAAGCAAAAGGGGCTTAAGATTATAGGACTCACAGGAGCCAAAGAGGGAAAGATGGACAGCATGTGTAATCGTATTATCAAAGCCCCCTCCACCGATACCCCACGCATCCAAGAGGCTCATATTCTTATAGGGCATATTTTGTGTCAAGTGATAGAAGCAGAGATGTTTAAGCAATAATGACAAAAGCACTCTTTTTAGACCGTGATGGGGTGATCAATATCGAAAAGGATTATCTCTATAAGATAGAGGAGTTTGAGTTTATCGATGGAGTCTTTGAGACTTGCCGATATTTTCAATCCAAGGGGTATATTATTGTCGTCATTACCAATCAATCGGGTATCGATAGAGGCTACTATAGCCATGAGGATTTTAAAGTTCTAAGTGATTGGATGGTGGATGCCTTTAAACAAGAGGGTATTGATATAGCCAAAGTCTACTACTGCCCTCACCACCCTAGCATCAGTGGCAAATGCAGCTGCCGTAAACCCAATAGTGGGATGATAGTTGATGCTCAAGAAGAGTGGGATATTGACCTTTCTAATTCAATTTTGGTGGGTGATAAGATCAGCGATATTGAAGCAGGGCAAAAAGCAGGTGTAGGAGAAAACTATCTTATTGCTACAGGGCACGATATATCAGCTGAGCATTATCAGCCCCAAATTGATAATTTAAAAGAGTTAATCAAAGGATAAAAATGGCAAAAGTTAAAATGGCAACCAAAAAAGAGATAGAGGCGATCAAAGCAATATTTATCCAAGAATATTCCGACTCGGTCACTGAACTCAACTACAATAACCTCTATGAACTGCTGATATCGGTGATGCTCTCAGCCCAGTGTACTGATAAACGGGTCAATATCATCACCCCTGCCCTCTTTGAAAAATACCCCTCCCCTATCGAGCTTGCCAACGCGGAGCTTGATGATATCAAAGAGCTTATCAAAACCTGTTCGTTTTTTAATAACAAAGCCAAAAACCTACTTAAGATGGCTCAAAGTGTGATTGAAAACTATAATGGAGAGATACCCCTAGAGCAAAAAGAGCTTGTCAAACTAGCAGGTGTGGGGCAAAAGACGGCTAATGTGGTGATGATAGAGTACTCAGGGGCTAACTTGATGGCAGTTGATACCCATGTCTTTCGTGTGGCTCACCGTTTAGGACTATCCAAAGCCACCACTGCCACCGCCACCGAAGCAGAGCTAACTAAAAAGTTCAAAGATAACCTCCATCTCCTCCATCAAGCCATGGTACTCTTTGGACGATACCGATGCAAAGCGGTCAAACCCGAGTGCGAAGGGTGTTTTTTAGATGAATACTGCAAAAGCAAAGAGCGTTTTAAGGTCTAATCTACCCTTCTATAAGCTCTTGCTGTTCTCTTGATACGAAGCTCCAGCTTCGTATCATACTATTGGCATTTTATTCTTTCATTAAGGTTTTAAATCCAATAGGGCATTCCAAAGCAGGGAGCTTTGGAACGAGCAAATATTTTGATGCATTTTGCTCCATAAGTAAAATTTTTAATAATTATAGTATATAGAGTTTAGAGTTAGTTGTGGTTGCAATAAGAACCTTCATTCAATGGCGGTACGATATTGTTTCTCTTGATACGAAGCTCCAGCTTCGTATCATACTATTGGCATTTTGTTCTTTCATTAAGGTTTTAAATCCAATAGGGCATTCCAAAGCAGGGAGCTTTGGAACGAACAAATTTTAAAAAGGTAGTCTACTTATCATATGTTTATCACCAAATTTCATAATAAGCTCTGCTCTACTTTCCAATTCAAGCATTACAGTTTCATCATCTATTTTTTCTGAACCATCATTTAAATAAACTTGACAAACTCTATCTTTTCGAAAAATTGATTTATCTAAAGGATATTTTGCATAAGGGTTATGAAAAATAAATAAACCATCTTCAATTAATTCATTAGTTCTCTCCATAATAATCCCTTCTTTAGTTAAAAAATTTAAATTTTTTTCTTTTTCTGCTAATTTAGACCATAATGCATTACAACTAAAAATAATTGCACTTATTTCTTGCATTTCATCATTATTAAAAAGCCCTAAAGGTATTTCTGAACCATTGTCTTTCTCAATAAAATTTAAATAAACAGTAGGAGGGAAAGGATACTCTTTTGGATTTTTATAGCTTATTTCTTCATCTACATATATATCATATAATAAAGCCATAATTGGACGACTATATTGATAATAAAAAAATGGTTGTTCAAAAGGTGCAAGTGCAATTACAAATGGCTTATTCTTTACGTGTTCTAATTGGGAATAGCTATCCTTATATTTTTTATATTTGCTAAATATACCATTAGATAAACGTATCATGGAATACCTATTTGCTTCATTCATATTATTTTGATAATGGTTATAAGCTTCAGGATTTAAAATATTAGCTAAAGGTTCCTCTTTTTCCCATTCATTAGGTCTTTCATCATTAGCTTTATTTGCTGTAGTAGCTTCAACAATAAAATCTACACCACTTGAGTTTAAGATAAAATCTGGACTACTATAATTCCAATTAAATCTAAAACTATAATCTGTAAAAAGCTTATAAAGATACATCTCCCAAAAACAAGTATTAAAAGTTGTCTGAAATTCTTTTACAAATTTATTATCTCTATCAGGAAAACCTTTACACCATGATTCTAACGTTTTTCTATCTTTCTCTAAATTCATTCCAATAGATATGTAACCTTTTGGAATATTATTTCCTTTAACTGATATAAAGTTTGGATGTAATTTTTGTTCTTCTACTTGGGGTGTAAATAAATTCATTGTAGTCCTTTTCCTCGTTCAACAATTGTATTGTGGAATACATAATATTCCCAAATACAATTTGGGAACAAGGGGGAATTTTGAATTATGGTATTGTTATTCCCTCTGTTTACAATACTACTGTTATCTTTGCCTATCTCAATATCTGCCATTTCTCTACTTCTCTATAAACGGATTGACTATTCTTAGTTCACTATCTATCAACTGCTCATTTTGCATATCTTCGCTATAGAGAAGATTACACTCATTTTCTATAGCTGATGATAGTATCAAAGAGTCCCAGTAGCTAAATTGATATTGATTTTTGATTTTAAATGCACCTTGAACACTATCTGTAGAGATAGAAGCTACATTGACTGCATTTATTAAACTGTGTACACTTCGCTGAATAAGAACATCATCAATTTTGTGTTTGAGCAAGGCACTATAATATTCATTGCATACCTGAGTAGAGATAAAAATATACTCTTTGTTTGTAAAACTTTTTAAAAGTACTATAGCTTTGAGGTGCTTCGTATAATCCTCTTCTTGGTTAGGATTTGATAGATATGCATAGACCAAAATATTGGTATCGATAAAAACTCTATCGTTCATGTAGAGTATCTCTATCAAACTTTTGAATACTCTCAACCTCTTGTGCTTGATTTAAAAAATCTTCAAACACTGATTGAGATTTTTGGAGTGTTTTTAGCTCGTTTTTATCTTGGATTATAATATCTTTTGACACTGAAGGATGCGTTTTGATAGTCACATCATCTTTGAGATGCGATAAGAGATAGATAATCTTATCGTACGCACTCTCTTTGATATCAATATTAAGTGAAATCATTGTAAACCTCCCTATTTAGATTCAATGATTATAACATAAATTGCTCTTTAGCACTTTTCCTTGCTTCCCAATTTGAAAATAAAGAGCTTGTACCATTGCTTTATCAATTATTCCAGACTTCCTAGCTCCTTAGATACCTTCTCATCTAGCTTAATATCCACATTTGTAAATGGATTTTGCATCGTTATATCTCCATTGGGAAGCTGAAAATACAATACACCATTTTTGCTATAGACATTGGGTACACCGTTTTCTAAGCTCTTTTTTTGTGCTTCTCTTACTGCATTGTTGCCTATGGTTTGGATGAGGTTTTTAGTGATTGGTTTCATGGGTATCCTTTAAAAACTGTTGGTATTTTTCGTTATCAAATATTTGATTTTTATCGGCAATGGCTTCAAATATTTCGTTGGAATTATAGTAAATACTCCAATCATCGACTAAATCTTTGTAGAGATGTTGAAACATATTTTTGCTTCGATAAAATCTTCTAATAATATCTTGTATTGGTACATGATGACCACCGTTTCGTACTCTGTTTTCAACCCTTAAAATATTGGTTTGAGGATTTTCAAGAAAGAGATAGATAAGTACGGTATAAAAATCCAAAGCTTTGGCTTTTTGAATATATTTGGCAAGATATTTGCCCGAAAGTGTGGTCTCAACGACAAAGGATTCATTGAGACTGAGTTGTCTCTCAAACTCTTCAAAAAATATCTTTCCTGCTTTGATTTTGTATTTGGTAATATTATCTTTGTCTAGCTCTTTGGCTATCTCGTCGGCATTGATAAAATAGAGGTCATTAATTGCTGTAAATGATTTGGCAAAGGTTGTCTTTCCACTACCATTTGCACCTGCTACAATGTATAAAGTTTTCATGTTATTGTTTCCAAGTTTTTTCTCGTTTCACATCTGCCATATAATCCAAAATCACCCAAAGAATCATCTACTTCTAGCTGTATCGTCTGCATGGTAGTACCTCTTTAAAATTTTATACATTTATAAATTATTATATCTAATTTAAGGTAATACATTTATTTAATTTTCTATCAAAGTGTATCGTTATCAACCGTATGTTGATTCAACGGCTCTCTAAGCATTTTATTAAATCCCCAACTCCTTCACCAAATACTCCCCTGTATAACTCTTGGTCTTTTGATGCTCTTTGGCTAACTGCTCTGGTGTACCCGTGGCGACAATCTGACCTCCTTTATCGCCTCCTTCAGGTCCCATATCGATGATGTAGTCGGCGTTTTTGACCATATCGAGGTTGTGTTCGATAACGACGACAGAGTTGCCAAGCTCTACCAAATGATGCAGTACGCCTGTAAGTCTATCGACATCGGCAAAGTGCAGTCCTGTGGTGGGTTCATCTAGGATGTAGAGGGTATTTCCCGTATCCCTTCGGCTTAGCTCTTTGGCGAGTTTAATCCGTTGGGCTTCACCTCCACTAAGGGTCACGGCGTTTTGACCAAGTTTGAGATAATCCAATCCTACAGCTTTGAGTGTGGAGAGTTTGTTGAAAATATTGGGAATGGGTCGAAAGAACTCCAAAGCATCGACCACACTCATATCAAGTACATCGGCAATATGCTTGCCTTTGTACTCAATCTCTAGGGTTTGAGGGTTGTAGCGTGTGCCGTTACATCCATCACACGTCACCATCACATCGGGCAAGAAGTGCATCTCTATCTTGATTTCCCCTTCACCTTGACACTTCTCACAGCGTCCCCCTTTGACGTTAAAGCTAAAGCGACCGATCTTATACCCTCGCAACTGAGCCTCTTTGGTCTTGGCAAAGAGCTTTCGTATCTCATCCATCACCCCTGTGTAGGTAGCAGGATTGGAGCGTGGGGTTCGTCCAATGGGGCTTTGGTCAAGGTAGATGACTTTATCAAGTTTATTAAGTCCTTTGATCGTCACGCCATCAAGGGTATGTATCTTTTTGGCATGGTTAAGCATCTTTTGAGCCGTGGGGAGTAGGGTTTGGAGAATGAGCGAACTCTTACCGCTACCACTTACTCCCGTGATGGCTACAAAGTTTCGCAAAGGAATCTTGGTAGAGAGTTTTTGGATGTTGTTAAGGGTGACATTTTTGATCTCCAACCACTCTTTTTGGGGATGGTTGTTTTCATAATCCACTACTAATCGATTGTACATATAATCTGCGGTCAAAGTCGTAGCCTCTTCAAGCTCTTTTGGAGTCCCTGCAAAGACGATCTCACCGCCAAACTCCCCTGCACTTGGTCCAATGTCGATGATATAGTCCGCTGCTGCTATCGTCTCTTTGTCGTGTTCGACCACGATTACACTATTGCCTTTATCACGCAGGGATTTAAGCGTTTTGATAAGCTTCATCGTATCACGCTCATGCAGACCAATGCTAGGTTCATCCAACACATACATTACGCCTGTGAGTCCTGAACCAATCTGCGAGGCGATACGAATACGCTGCGACTCTCCGCCCGAGATAGTACGGGCATCACGGCTTAGTGTGATATAGCCTAGTCCCACATCATAGAGGAAGTAGAGACGCTCTTTGATCTCTTTAAAGATAGGAGCAGAGATTTGGGCTTGTTGAGGGGTGAGGTGGCTAAAGTTACTTGGTGTATCAAAATATCTTAACGACTCCTCAATAGGCATATCAATCACATCTGCCATATTTTTGTCTTCAATCTTGACGGCAAGTGTACGCGGTCGCAATCGATGCCCAGAACAGGCAGAACATCTATTTTCGCTCATATAGTCACTCATATCTTTGGTATCGCTAAATAGCTCTCTTGCGTAGGCTTTGACCCCTGCCCATTTTTTGGTCAGTTTGTGGCGTTTCCATGTGAAGTTCACCTCTTCATTCGTCCCATCAAGGAGTATCTTTTTCTCTTTAGCAGGTAGCTGGGCGTACGGCACAGTAGTATTAATACCGTTTTGTTTACAAAAGCCTTGTAACAGTTTGGTATAGTAGCTTTTGTTAAAGCCATGCATGGTCTTAATCGCACCCTTATCGATACTTGCCTCTTCGTTGATGATTTTTTGCAAATCAATATCGTAGCTAATGCCTAGTCCATCGCACTTAGGACACGCCCCCTTGGGGGAGTTAAATGAAAAGCTCACAGGCTCAAGCGGCTCAAAGCTAAGCTTACAATCAAAACAGGCTAAATGCTCAGAGTAGTGGATATGCTTTTGTTCCAAGCCCATCTCTTCGTGGTTGATGATCTCTAACTCTACCTCTCCGTAGCTTAGCCCAAGTGCCTTTTCTACATCTTGCCCAATCCGCTCACGACTCTCCTCTTTGATAACGACTCTATCAATGACAACCTTGATGGTGTGCTTTTTAGTCTTGGCTAGTTCAATCTCCTCATCAAGGCGTACCATCACCCCATCGATCATCGCCCGTACAAAGCCTTTGGCAACAAGCGATTCGAGCATATCTTTAAAAGTTCCTTTTTTCTCTTTAACGAGTGGGGCAAGGATGACAAGCTTACTCCCATTGGGTAGCTTCAAAGCCTCTTCAATAATATCACTTGCACTCATCGAGCTAATGGGCTTACCGCACTCATGGCAGTGTTGTGTACCGATTCGAGCAAAAAGAAGTCTTAGATAATCATAAATCTCGGTAATCGTCCCTACTGTAGAACGGGGGTTTTTTGAGGTGGTCTTTTGATCAATGGCAATAGCAGGAGTAAGTCCTTCGATTTTATCGACATCGGGTTTGCCTACTTTGCCCAAGAATTGTCTAGCATAGGATGAGAGCGATTCGATGTAGCGTCGTTGCCCTTCGGAGTAGAGGGTTGAGAAGGCTAAGGAGCTTTTACCACTACCGCTAATTCCCGTAATAACAACCAATTTATTTTTAGGGATAGTGACATCAATGTTTTTTAGATTATGCTCACGTGCTCCGTAGACTTCGATATTTTCAATGCTCATCTTTGACCTTATTCGTGTAGGGTGCGTCCTGACGCACCGCCAAAATCAATTTTATATAAATTGTACCCTACATTAGTTTTTAGTTGCAATTGTAGGAAAGTGTAGATAAAAACTAACTTTAGTTTGCTAAAATAGTAAATAACTATTTAAAAGGATATTGGATGTTTAAAAATATCAATTGGCTTGGTATCTTCTCACTACTTTTTACCCTATTGGCACTGCTTTTGAGCAGTACGCTTATACTCTATATCTTTGCTATGCTTGCGGCTTTGATAGCATTAATCTTGGCACACTATGCCCAAAAAACTTTGATGGTTAAAATATCACGTGGGATAAGTGCTATTGTGTTTATCTTTTGGACAGCAGTTATAATTTTGACGCTATTTGTTAGCCCCGCCTTACCTATTGATTAGACTCCTTGGGTGGTATCAAAGACACGAATATGTAAACGATCACTGTATCTAAAGCCATGATCGATACAAAACTCAAAGACACTCTTATCATTTTTCCAAATCACATCACGGCTCTCACCAATTGGCATGATATAGATCTCCATATCCTCATAATGCCCTGTAATCTCTTTGATCTCATCAAGAGCGGTGCTCTCTACAAGCTCTTTATCAATAGTAAATTTAAAAAAACTCTCTTTTGCACAGGTGATTAAATTAGCTATGGCATCCTCTTTGATGCGTTTGTGTTTGGGTTCATCAGAATTGGCAAGTTTGATAGAGAGTGCAAAGATACACTCTCGATACTTGGGATAGTTCTCAAAATCAATCATAATGGTAGCGTTGGTTTCAAAGGTTACTTTGATGCCACGATCTACCAAAAACGATACGATTCCATAAAAAGCAGGGTCTCTATAGTAGAGTAGTGGCTCTCCCCCTGTAATGACCACATGAGGATCGTAGCCAAAGGCTGCAAACTGCAGACTAAGAGCCTCAATGACAGGTTGAGCTTTTTCTACCTTTTGCCACTGATGAGCAAAACCACGATCAACAGCAAAATAGGTATCGCATCCTACTTTATCCTCTTTGTTCACCCGATACTTTGCTCCAAAACCTGCACAGCTCAGATTACATCCACCCGTACGGATAAAGTATGATGGCACACCTGCATATTTCCCCTCACCTTGAATGGAAAAAAACTCTTCAACTATATAAAACATTATGCTCCGTCTACCTTTTTATTTGTTAAAAATTGTATTTTATTTTGAAAATATTCTAATAGTTCTAAAGATTTTTTAATCTCTTTTTGACTTACTGGATTTTGGCCCATTTGTCCATGGGATAATGAATGCAATGAGACTTTTTGATAGAGTTTTAACTCTCTCACAATATATATCATATCAGGCAAAAGATCATCTACTTCTTTATACTCTAAAATTTTACTTTTAATATCACCTATTGCCTTATTATTATCAATAAGCTCTTCTATTTCTAGTACTAAATCATTACTATTTTTATATTTTACTCTTTTCTTATTTTGAGTATCTCGATATTCATCCCTTAATAGATAAACATTCTCTTCCTTATCTAAAAGCTCCAAAATTTTGTTACTCTCTTCAACTCCACCAATCATTATGACTTTTGAAAACTCGTACAAAAGTCGTTCAAACTTTTGTCGTAACTGATTTCCTAGAACTGTATAATCTGGATTTTGTCCATAAATTTTTTTTCTTAATTTAGGTAACTCAATTAGATTATCATTCATATATAATTTATGCTCACTGCCTATCTCATATAGATTTGCATATTGCCACACTGACTTTATCTTATAAACATCATTCACTAAATACATAATCAAATTATAAAAATATACATTATGCGTTAAAACTATAATTTGAAACTCATCATTAAAAGTCTCTAAAATATGTTTCATTAAAAAAGTACGATTAGACATATCCAAACTGGTAATAAAATCATCTAAAACCAAAACTCTTTTTTTACTACTGTCTTGTGCAAGTTCTATTATTGCAAAGAACAGGGAAAATACAACTAAATTGAGTTTTGCTTCATTAAAATAACGTTTAATATCTTTTTTATCAAATAGTTTTCGTTCATTATCTGTAATTTTGATCGAATAGTTATCCAAGTTATCAATACGAATAACTATCTCTTCTTTAAAATTTTCTAAGAGTTGATTGGCTTTAGTTTCAATTTCTTGATATCTTGCAATAACACCACTATCAATATCAAAATATATTTTTTCAATCAAATTAAGCAGACTTAAATATTTTTCAAACTCCGTATCTTCTAAATTGAGCATAAATAGCTGATACTCATTAGGATTAAATGAACCATCATTTACCACTAGTTCAAAGTTATCATTGAGTGTGCTATTATTAAATTGAGCAAAAAATTCCTCTGTATCTGCTTGTGTTACTTCCTCTGCATACTCATTGACTTCAATACCTTCTTCAATTTTATCTTTAAAAAATACTATTTTCAATGCATCATAGATTGAACTTTTCCCTGCTCCATTGTCTCCATAGAGTAAAAAACTTTTGTCATTCAATGGTATCTCTAAATCTTTATGTGCTTTAAAACTTTTGATTTGAAGTTGTTGCATCAAATGTGACCTTGAAAAAATGCTACCAAACTTTTTTTCATCTGAAGATCTCGTTTTAAAAAATTTTCATATGTAAAGTTTTCTAGAAGTTCAATAACACTTTTAACATCTTCTATTTTAGATTTTTGATAATAAAGCTTTTTTCTCTCTATAGTTGTAGTTTTCTTTTTGATATCTAATATCACAAAATTACCAAGAGTATTATTGGACTTTTCAAGATCTTTTTTATCCCAACTCTGCTCTAATTGATTTTTATCTAAATAAGTTATTAGCTTGTCAATATGATAATTAGGAATGGCTCTATCTTGTTTTACATAAAAACTTAATAAAGCATAACCATTTTTCAAAGAACCTAAAGAGTGTAAAGATTCAGTACTAGCATTTTTTTGTATATACTTATCTATCTCTTTGCCTAAAGATATATTTTTAATAATATTATATATTTCAAATCTAATTCTAGTTGTTGCACCTTCATAATAAACATACCGAAGTAGTCTTTTTAAAAATTCTATTAAGTTACGATCATCAGAGCCTCTTTCAAAAAGATAAACAACCAAAACTATTTTTGGTAGTTGGTTGGTATAGAGTTCAATAAGTTGTAGCCATTTAGCTAATTCACTACTTTGTTGCTTTTCTTGATTAATAAACTCAATAACTTCGATAATTTTAAATAAATCGTTTAAAATTTCTTTATAGTTTTTCGTATTAAATGGAGAATATTCTAATCGTGTAAAGAAGTGTCTTAGATTAATTTCACTACTTGTTTTTTGCTCTTTTCCTCTAGTTATATGAGAATAATACCTAAAAACATCATCAATTTTAACTCCTTGGAGAGTACAGTTATTTCTTATATCTTTCCATGCATCAATAAAATATTCTTCATCTTTGACTCTAATTGCCTTATCATATAGTTTTGCTTTAAAAATATCAGCATCAGATAACTCTTTTCCTCTATTATTGATTGTTTCAAAAATTGTTAAAGCTTTTTCTCTTGCTTCTTCTGGTGTTCTTCCCTCTAACTCTATAGGTAATAGATAAACTTGCGTTAAAAAATATCGAATAAAATCTTTTAAATCATTTTTTTGAGAATAGTACTTAATCCAAGTGTAGAAAAAAAGAATATTCTTTTGAAATCTATTTTCACATTTTCTCTCAACAAGTTTTCCTTTTTTATCGCTACAATTACTAAGTAGAGTTTCAAAGTCCTCTTGTTGAAACTCCAATACTTCCTCTAAACTTTTTTTATCGTTTGATTCAAAAATTGCCGACTCTATTCTAGGAAAAGTAGCATCACTTTCCCAATCTTCTATCTCCAAACAATCTTTTAAGGCTTTGTGTTCAGGTGCAAAAATAGAAAGAACTTTAATAAAAAGTACTAAGGTTGTTAATCGTTGCTGACCATCAATTACCTCTAGTTTATCTTTAATAGCACTATTTTTGGCAATAACAATATTACCTATAAAATAATCTTCCTTGCTCTCTTTATCATTAAAAGCTTCCATAATATCACTGTAGAGGGTAAAACACTCATCATACTCCCAAGAATAAGGTCTCTGATAAGCAGGAATGACATATTGTTCTTCAATTTTAAATATTTTTATAACTGTTCTCTGTTCTGCAGATAGAGATAATCCCATAGCTATACCTTTTATTTATTCTAGATTAGAAAATATTTTATCATTTTCATACTTTAAACTTATTTTATATCTAACCACCCGTTTGATAAAATGCTCTCGTTGAAGACTCGTTCGCATCTTCGGCTTCAACCTCACTCCAACGATTCTCTTTGGGTTTATCTTTTAAAATGGTTGCAAGTATCTGTGATGCTCCCTCGATATCGCCACTCTTGACAGAATCTGCAATACTAAGTGCCTCGTCAAAATAGAGACAAGGGATTAAAAACCCCTCAGCGGTGAGTCGAATACGATTACAACTCTCACAAAAATCATGCTTATGGGGGTCAATGAGTCCAAACTTTGTCCCATCATCTAGCTTATAGGCAAAGGAGGGAGAGCTTCCACTGCGTCCGATTTTTTCTATATTGTATTTGGTTTTGATGACATCAAGTATCTCTCGACCGTGCATTCCTACTATTTCACTAGAGGCGTGAGCATTCTCCATATACTCAATAAAGCGTACTTCTATCCCCTTGGATTTACAATACTCTAAAATATCGATAATCTCATCATCATTGATGCCTTTGAGTGGAACCATATTGATTTTAATCCCAAGCCCTACCTCTAATGCCTTATCGATACCTTTGAGTACAGCATCTAAAATATCTTTTTTGGCAATGTAGTGAGCAATTTGAGGTTTAAGTGAATCGAGTGAAATATTGAGGCGTTTGAGTCCTGAATCTTTGAGCTTTTGAGCTGCTTGTGGAAGTAAAAAACCATTAGTCGTCAGAGCCAAATCAATATCACTTTTGTAATCATAAATCATCTTGATAAATTTATCTAAATCTTCTCGAAGCAGGGGTTCACCACCTGTAATACGTATCTTTTTGACTCCACCATCGATGGCTACTTTGATAAATAAAAAGAGCTCTTCAAAGCTAAGCAGCTCTTCTTTGGGAACCCATGAGAAGGGTTTTTCAGGCATACAATATTGACAACGAAAGTTGCATCGTTCTGTGACGGAGACTCGTAAATAGTCCACCACACGTCCATGTCCATCTATTAACATATAATTTAGTCCATAATTTTTGCATAGAGTATCTAATTATTGATAAATAATAGATAATAGTTATTGTTTAATATCAATTATAATATAAAAAATGACAGAGTGCGTAAAATCAATAAACTACGGCTTATACTTTATAAACTCCAATTTAATTGTATACTCTCCTTTGGCTCCTGATACTTTGATAAAGTCGCGTGCGTGAGGTGTTGCAATATTGATTGCTTGATTACTGCTATGACTCTCTTCCCAGTTAATAACTGCTAGATCATCTACATATAGATTTGCTTCACCTTTTTGTACTTCATTCATACGAATAAAGAATTTTGTGGCTCTTGCATTCTCTTTGAGATTAAGAGGCAGATCATCTGAAAAAAAGGTATCAGCAGGCATGGGAATAGGTTTTTCAATGGCTATCCAATCAAAAGTCCCTCCAGTTGAACTGTGTAACAAAGTTGAACCAAATGTTTTCTCTCCTACACTTGCATAATATTTTGTCTCAATGGTAAAGGGGCTTGCATTCGCTCCTTTGAAGTAACCAAAGAAAGAGAGATTTTTATTGGTGCGATTGAGTGAATCTCCAATGGGGCGAATACGTCGACCAAAATAGAGTAGAGCTGAATCATCGTGTCTCTCATCTCTAAAAATATGTGCCGAAGCATTACCCCAATGTACAAGGCTATTTGATGCAGTCGCAGAGCTATAATTCCAAATTGAGTTTTCATAGCTTTCAGCATCAACATCGTTATCTTCAAAAGAGCCAAACCACAATAGATCACGACCCATTGTAAAGGTAAGGTCTCTATGATCCGTTGAGATTAACGAAAGAGAGTACTCTGAACTCAACTCTCCTCTTAGATCAATAATAGCATATCCACTCTCATCAATAGTGACACGCTTAGTGATATTCTCTTTTTCTATACTGTATTTGCCATCTAGTGCAATATACTCTTGGTAGTTATGAGGAAAAACCATCAAATTACTTGAAAGTGGAGCCTCAATCAATGATGAACCATTACGTGAAGCTTCTGAGATGTGTCGTATAAATCGATTAGCCAAATCACCTGTAAGGAGTTTGGGAATGTAATCTTCAATATAGATAGGATAACCTATAGCATGAGTGGTATCTGTAGCATTTACATCACAAACAAGAATATGCGATAAGAGTGTGTCAAGTCGATCTTGATCAAAAATAAAATTTCCCATACCGTATGCGATAAAAATACCATCTTTAAACCCATAGCCTTGAGCTGTGTGAGGATGGTGTGCTACAAGCAGAGATGGTTGGCTTTTAAGTGCATCGTTAATAAGTTCGAGTGCGTAAGGAGAGGGTGCATACGTATACTCTTTACCTCCATGGAATTGATATATGGTAAAGTAGTCCAAACTTTTTTCGCTCTGTAGTCGATGGGCAACTCTTGATCTATCTTGAGCATCGGCTGCCCCTCCTTGGGTTGCAAACGGATCACTAGCGTTTTTGCTCTCATGAGCGATATAGAGTAAATCGTGCTGATTACCACTCACAGATGTAGCTCCAACAAAGGAGAAGGATTGATTGTTTATAGTTGTTCGATAGGGCAAAAATGCCTCTTCAACACTCATACCCGCTCCACTGTGCTTAATACCATTTTTATCAAGAGCATCCATAGTATCTTGAAGCCCTATGGCATCATAATCATAAACATGGTTATTACCCAGTGTGACGAAGTTAACATTGAGATCTTTAAGCAGTGGTAGAGAGTTATCATCACTGTAGTAGGCATAATCTTTGGTAGGGTGTATGGCATCAATCGTATGTTGATTGTGTGTTGCAATAGATTCAAAATTGACCGTGGGAAAGTCAACACTGTGAAAGAGTGGTTTGACAGGATCAATAACTTTTTGTCCACTATCACGAAGATTAGATACCTGCAGTGTTGCCCCCTCTACATCCTCTGTAATGAGTTGTGTGGTACGATCGGAAACAGTAGGATCCATAAATCGTCTAGCAAAAGAGAGATCTCCTGTAAATAAAAGACGAACACTCTCATCACTTTTAGCTTTAAGCTCTAGTCTAATATTATCTTGTTTGTTTGCAAAGAAAGTATAGATACCATCATAGTAACCCTCTTTTCGTAAAATAAACATATCATTTTTATCTTCAATATCTTTAAATTCAAACTGACCATCATCTTTGGAGTATACGGTAGTGTTTTGATAGCGTAATTGTACGGCTACATTAGAGAGTGCCAAACCACTGCTATCGGTAACAACTCCCTTAAGATTGATCTTTTCAATTGTAATATCGCTAATATTGGCTTTGGGTTCTTGGTAGCTCTCCGTACAAGAGTTTAAAAAGAGTAAAACGACTACAGACATATAGTAATTTCTCATCTATTGATTTCCTTTATAGATTGTATGTAAATAGGGGATAAGTTGAATGAATAATGGTAAAGAATTTTTCTTAAAAGTTAAAAAAACTTTTGTGAAGTTTATTTTATCATAAAACTCCAAAAAAGTTTCCTTAAATTGTTATCTATTTTCTAATTTTGATTGGACTACTCCTCTATAATGACAAAATGAAACTTCAAATCCTCATAATCTTCAGCAAACTCTTCACCATACTCTAATATCGCTTCATTATCCTCTTCATATATCCAGTTTACTACAATATTTTTACCATCCTCACAGGCATCATCAAATATATCAAAAATATCCATTAATACTTTAGAACTGCTACTGTTAAAATAGATCAACTCGATATTAAAGACGACAGCTTGTTCATCATCCAAACTCTCAATATACTCATCAAGCCAGTCAAAAACACCGCGATAGAACTCCATAGAGTTTTCAGGATACGATTCACCTTTGATAGTATGTATATGGTTAACAGGATCTAATGTAATTTCAGGTGTACTCTTAGTAGGTTTAATTGTTAATATTTCCATTCTCTCCACTCCTTTATACGACGGTCTCTATTGTAAAATAATAACTTGTATCATCAATAGCTTCAAAATTGTACTTAATTGGTTTACTCGATTTTCTAGCCATCTCTATAAAACCTAATCCTGCTCCTTTGCTGTGTTCATCAGGATCAGCTTTACGTCGATCTTTGTAGTACTGTTTGAGTTCATCTTTATTCATAAGTGCCAATTTAGCCAAAAAGCTATCAAGACGCTCTTTTTGTTCTACTGTTACACGATTACCACCAATTAAAAAATATTGATCATCTTTCTCTCCTACAATAAGCATTCCAAAACTAATCTCACTCTCAAAATCATCTTGAGGGATTCTATCGGCTGAGTAACGAATCACATTTTGAATCTGTTCAACAAATATTGAAAAGACTTTTAGTGATACATTGGTACTTACAGCTTCAAGTTCTAACTTATTACGTAACACTGTTCCTACACCCTCTACTACATTGTGTGATACAGGTCCTACAAAACTAAACATAATGCCTTCTCGCTCTAACTGCTGTTGAAAGTTATAGTAGCTATCTATCATTTGACCTCCTTTGATATTTTTAATCCGACAACTGTTAAATCATCTTTTTGCTCTTGATCATGGCGATAGGTATCAAAAGTATTCTCTAAAATCTGTTTTTGATCTATAAAAGATCTATCTATACTCTTCTCTAATAGAGTTGCAAACCGTTTTTTACCAAACATAAAACTCTTCTCTCCTCCAATTTGATCTAAATAGCCATCGCTACTCATATAGATATTTGCTCCATTAGATACATCTACTTGATACTCTTTAAATTGATAGGTTAAATCAGAGTCAATGTATCCAATAGAGTGTTTATCCCCTTTGATAATTTCGCTTGCACCATCACGCACAATAAACAGAGGTGTTTGTGCACCAGAGTATTTGATAATTTTTTTCTCTTTATTATAATACAATATACCTCCATCAAAACCTGCATTTGAAGCTTGTTTTTGATTTTTTTGTTGATGCAGTAGCTTTTTCATACGTTTATTAAACTTTTGTAAAATTTTTGCTGTATTGATCTCTTTTTGACTGTAGAGGATCTCTCCAATGATCTGTCGCTCGATTCCTTTGACAAGCATGGTCACAAAAGCACCGTGTACACCATGCCCCGTACAATCTATAAGCATAATGATAACTTCATTTTCATTAATTTCTTGAAAGAAATAGATATCTCCCCCCACAACATCTTTGGGTCGCCATATTGTAAAGAAATCACTAAAGTAGTTATTCAGCTCACTTGTAGAGGATAAAATGGCATGTTGAATCAAAGAAGCATACTCAATAGAGTTTTTTGTATATTGATGCATCATCGTCATTTGACGCTCTTTCTCTTTCTCTATTGTAATATCTTTTGCACTCACAAGTATACGTTTACGATCCCCCATCAAGGAGATAGACATATTTATAATAACTTTTTTATCATCTTTTACAATACACGTTTTGATAAAATTTGTAATAAATCCATTTTTCATCACCTCTTCAATGGCCTTGATACTTCTCTCTCTATCTTCGGGAGTACTAAGCTCTTTGCAACTTCTTTGCATAAGCTCTTCGAGTGTAAAACCTGTCATATCTGCATAGGCTTGATTGGCATCTAAAAAGGCGGTTGTCTCTATATCTAAAATAGCGATACCATCTTTAGAGGTTTTATAGATTGTCTCAAAAGTCTCTTTTTGTTTATTGATTTGACGTGTACGATTTAATATACTCTCTTTAAGCGTTTTTTTCTCTTGCATAAGTGCATTGTAGTATAGAATATTGTTCACACTGTTAGAAAGCTGTACCGTAAAGTTTCCAAGTGCTAACATCTCCATATCATCAAGAGCAATACGCGTATGTTTTTGATAGTTTTCACTACTGTTTCCTACAACAATCACACCATAAGGTTTCTCTTTATCTCCACCAAAGAGTTCAAAATAGGACTCGTATAAAAAAAGAGATTTCATCAAAGACTCAACGCTGTTTGATGGAGTCGTCGCAGTATGAATAATAGGCTCTTTGTTATCACTCAAGGCTTCGATTACTTTACCCGAAGGCAAAAGATTGATCATAGGCAAAAGATTTTTTTGAGTAGAGGAGTCATAACCACTGGATAAAACAACTGAAAAACGGTCTTTTTGTTTTTCATACTCAAAGATAATTAACTTCTCAAAATTAAGTTCATTAATAATAAAATCAGATGCTATGGCATAGAGATCCAAGCTCTTCGATGCTTTATTGAGCTCTTTACCAATACTGTGAAGTCGTGTGTATATTTTTGTCTGTTTTTGGTTTTTTTGTTGAGTGTCAAAAGCTGTTACTTTAGCTATATGAGAAAGTGCTTTCATTGTCTCATCTTTCTCATTCTCTTCTGTCACTAAATCATGTTGTTCAAATGGTTTTATTGTATCTGACTCACTCAGTGCCAAGATACTCATCGTTTCATTAAGCAGTTCATAAGAGCTTGCAGTATAAAACTCTCCATATGCAAAAAAACCGCTATTGGGTGCAACGGCATTAAAAGCAAGTGTCTCTTGTTCAATGGTATCGGGCATAAAACGACGACGCTTCATACTTGAATAGAGAAAAATAGACTCAACGGGAATATCTCTCATCTTCTCAACGCTCTTACTTGAAGCATCTAAAATCGATACACTATCACCATAACCAAACTGAACGGTATCACCTTGGCGAAAGTTGCCACCAAAAACAAGTGAACCGTCCTCCTCTTTAGAGATAACAGCCCGAGAGATATCTATATCATTGTGTTTAATGATCAATGGAAACTCTATACCTACATTTGGAAGTCTATTGGCAATATCATCACCTAAGTAGTAACGATAGGTCTCTACTGCACTGCGATTATCAATTCGATACACTCTGTTTTTATCGCACTGTGTCACTTTTAACTCCAAGCCAATAGGTACCCAGTCAAAAGCATAATCTCTGTACACATGAAGTTTAGTAGAGTTGAGTGCTACGGCTACCACCCCATTGCTAACAATTCCTTTTTTTGTAAAAACAAAAGTCTTGTTAAACTCTTGATTATCACTTGCTACGCCTCCCGAGACAATAACATCACTTTTAATTGAAGCAATACCCTCTAAATACTCTTCTGCTTTACTGCTACTTGCATCAACAAAAGATACAATAACTTTAGTTGTGCTTTCAATAAGCTTATTGGCAACCTCAATACCAGCATCAAAATATTTTTTAAAATCACTAGAGCTAAAGAGTTCTAAAGATGTATCTTCAAACTGAGTAAAACTCAAAGCTATACCCTCCAAACTGATAAGACCATCTTTGATGAGTCCATCTGTCGTAGTACCAATCAAAACAGCATTTGGTAGCAATTTGTTAATAGAATGTACTAAAAAGTCAATATAATCAACATCGTAATTACAAGAGAAAATTTGAATCAATAGTGAAGGTGAATCCTCTATATCATTAAAAGATACAAACTCTTTGAGGACATCTTGGTTTGTAAAATAGGTATTATAGGTTTTCATTTTTGATAATACTCATCACAAAGAAGTACTTTGAAGATTGTTTGATATACACGATTTATATTATTAATCAATCCAAAATCCTCTTTTCATTTTACAATTTATCAAAAACGCTAAGTTTACAACTTAATACACTATCTTTTAATTTGTATTATTCTATCATGTTACTCTTTAAATTTACGTTTTACATTTCTTTAAGTGTTTTAAAACAAACTACTAATCAATAAATTTTTCTATAAAGAAAATCACTCACGATCATTTTATGGTTAGATTTATCATAAATAATGTATAATTTCTAATTACTTTCAAAAACGTCAACATCTTAATAACATACACACTAGGAAAACAGTAGTCATGCAAGAGCTATCCCGAGAAGATAAATTTATAAAAAATATGGAAGATATATTAAGCTCGCAAGAAGACCTCAATAGTAGACAAGTAGATATTGAAAAGCTTCTAAAGGAGTATAAAAAATCACTTCGACAACTGAACAAAATAGTTAAAATCAGCGATAAGCAACAAGATGAAGTTAATAAAAAAAATCAAATTTTACAAGAGCTCTCTCAAAAACTATCCTTTTATCTCTCCCCTCAGATTTATGACTCAATTTTCTCGGGTAAACAAGATGTCTGTTTAAAATCTACTCGAAAAAAATTGACAATTTTCTTTTCTGATCTTGTAAACTTTACACAGACTACCGAGAACCTAGAACCAGAAATTTTAAGTGATATTTTAAATGACTACTTAGAGGAGATGGTGAGCATTGCACTCAAATACGGTGCAACAATTGACAAGTTTATAGGTGATGCTATGATGCTCTTTTTTGGTGACCCTGAGAGCCTTGGAGAAAAACAAGATGCCATGAACTGTATCTCTATGGCAATTGAGATGAGAGACCGTATCTCTCAACTTGCACCCAAGTGGATGGATAGCGGTTTGCTTGAACCTTTTCAGGTGCGTATGGGAATTGCGACAGGATACGTGACAGTAGGAAACTTTGGAAGCAGCCACCGAATGGATTATACTATTATTGGCGGGCATGTCAATATGGCGGCTCGTTTAGAAGAGACGGCTAATCCCAATACCATTTTGGTTTCTCATGAGACCTATTCACTCATCAAAGATAAAATCTTTTGTGAAAAACGTGACACCATCTTTTTAAAGGGTATCCCCTACCCTGTGCCTACCTATGAGGTCATTGACTTTTTTGAAAACATTCAAGAGAGAGATGAGATCAACATATCCAACAATCAACTCACGCTCTATCTCAATAAAGATAGTCTCAAAACACATAATAATAAAGAAAGAGTAATTAAAATTTTACAAAAAGTTATTAATGAAATTGACTCTATTGATCCAAAATATAGTGATCAATAGCCTCTACTATACTCTCATCTAAATCGATATCAAGTTTCATTAAAGAGATTGGAAGATCAAAATTTTGCAGTTTAACCCAATCTTTTTGCGTTACCAAAATACTACTTGCATCAAGCTCTTTCATTTTATTTTCAATCTGCTCAATATCAAAATAGGCATGATCAGGATAGAGTAGCCGCCCAACAATACCAACAGGTAGATACTCATCTAATCGAGAGGGATTGGAGATAGCGGTAACAAGAAGCATTTGGGACGATACGTTTTCAAAACTCACCTTGCGTTTAAAGTGTTGCTCCTCTTTGCAAAGAAGATTTGAAAATACTTTGCTAAAATAGAACTCTCTAAATGCTCCTGAGGGTAATGGAAGATAGTTCTTTATCACTTTTGGTTCAAGGAGAATTTCAAACTTTTTGATCTCTACACGATTAAAACCATCATCCAAAAAAATAACTTTTGCTCCAAGTGCTTTGGCTCTTTTAATCGCAACTTTTCTATCTTCACTCACAATAACAGAAGCACTCTTAAGTGATTGAGCTATCAGCATCGCTTCATCTCCACTTTGTCTAACATCTGTTAAAATTTTACCCTTGTGGCTTACTTCAATTAACCCTTGACTCTCGCGCCCGTATCCTTGTGAGATGATTGCAGCATCTTTATAACGTGCAGCAAGGGCAATAATAAAAGGGGTTTTTCCACTCCCTCCCATTATCAAATTACCAATACTGACAATAGGTATATTAAAATCTATCTTGGGAGTTAAAATCCTTCGCAGAAACATTAAAAAAGCATAGAGAAGCGAAAGAGGCAAAAGAGTTAAAATGATAGGATAGTGATACCATCGAGGAGCAAAAAGTAGCTCCTCAAAAAAGGTTTTGAGAGAGTTTTGCATTAAATATGTCTACTTGCTACCTCTTTAACGGCTTCGCATATACCCTTAACTTCACTATCACTCATAGTTGGATAGATAGGAAGTGACATGACTTTTTGATAAACACTTAAAGCTGTTGGAAAATCAAATACCTTTAATGCATACTTCTTTTTATAGTAATCAAGCAGATGCAGAGGAATGTAATGTAATGCTACATTGACACCTTTTGCCTTAAGCTCTTTTGCAAAGTGATCTCTATTTTTATCAATCTCAATAATGTATTGTGTAAATATCTTATCTTTATCAAATTCAGGAAGCCTAACATGTTTAACATTTGATAGCTCACTGTTATAGATAGTGGCAATCTCTTGTCGTCTTTTAATATTTTTATCCAATTCATTAAAGAGTGTAAGTGCCATAAATGCATCCATCTCACCCAATGAATAATCCCATCCAATATCGATAATATCGTAAAGATAATCAACATTACCGAAGCTATCCCACTCATCACTCAAGATTCCATGCCGAGAGATCAATTTGGCTCGCTCATAGAGCATTTCATCATTTGTAACCAACACAGCTGCATTAACTGTAGAGTTTACAAGGTAGGGTGCAAAACTAAATATAGTAATATCTGCTCCACTGTTACCAATGCGTCTGTTGTTGAAACTAGCCCCCATTGCATCGGTTGCATCTTCAATGACTTTTAAATCATTCTCTTTTGCAAGTGCATAGAGTCGATCCAAATCAGTGGTATTACCCGAAAGATGATTGACGACAATAGCTTTAAGCTTTTTGCTTTTATTCAGAGAAATAGCAACTTCTAGTTTATCTAAATCAATATTGTAGTTACTACCTACACAATCTACAAAAATAGGCTCAGAATCAAAGTGTCGAACCGCTTCAGGAATGGATACAAAGGAGTTAACATTACAGATAATCTTATCCCCCCGCTTTAAATCCAAAGCACACATTGCTAAATGTATTGCCGAGGAGGCATTGACAACTCCCATTGCATAATCTACACCCAAATAGTCTCTAAATTTACTCTCAAGTAGATCGACTGATGAACTCTCTTGAGTTAAAATATCGGCTATATTGCCAAAGTCATCCTCTTTAATAGGTTGAACAAAAAATGGTATCTCTTTTAACATAATCTCTCTTTACCTTCTTAATTTACTCTAAAATAGCTACAAAAAAAATAGCTGTTTATTCTTAAAATAATATTATACAAACTTTTTAATAAAAGAAGGATAAAAGTTATTATTAAAATTGAATTATTTACAATCTTTTGCACCCAAGTTTACAATTTCGTCACAACTAAACCCTGCTTCTTTGCGTGCTTGGACATTAATATGAGGTCGATGCTTACTCATCAATTGATATTTGCCTAAAATCTCTCAATAGGTCTCTTTAGGTTCAAGATTTCGATCTTGACAAATATATTTAAACCATTTATCACCCTTGAAGACATGTTCAATCTCCTCGCAGTAGATTAGATTAAGGGCATCAATAATGCGAGATACCAAAGGATCTTTTTTTTGATTTTCTAACTTTTTTATAATTTGTGGATTAACATCCAATCCACTTGCTTCATAGTAACGCGGTATAATAGCCATACGATCTAGCAGATCATCACGGGTATGGTTGGCTGCATCAAAAAGACCACAATGAACGGTAAAATCACCATACTTATAGCCTAACTCTTTTAAAATGCTCTCAAGCATCTTAAAATGACGAATCTCATCATCCGCCACAACCATCCAATCCATTTTATACTCTTGAGGCATATCTCTAAAGCGATAGACAGCATCCAGAGCCAAATCAATGGCACTGTACTCAATATGCAAAATAGCATGAATAAGTATCGCTAAGCCCTCTTGGGTATGCAGATTTTTTCTAGCAGGCAGATCTTTTGGATCAACAATCTTGCATATTTTACTGTACGATGGCTCTTTAAAAATATTAGGACTGCTCACCTCTAAATCTAAATGCTCGCCTCTCTTAAGAGCCTCTATATAAGACTCAACAAATTGACTTTTTTTGTCTACATCATCACAACGTAATGCATCTTCAAAATTAATCATCTATGCAATCACCACCTTGTTTGTACCATTTTTTATTAAGCTCTATAGATTACTATAGAGCTTAGAACATATCGAGTCCATGTTTTGGAAGTTTTGGTTTAGCAGGAACGCGTACCTTCTTTTTTTTAGGCTGAGGTTTAATTTTCTCCTCAACAGGAGTCTCATGCTCTTTAGGGTCAACTTCAGGCATGGTTGTCTGCACCATATCACCTTGCACATTTTTGATCGAACTGTTTTTATCTTTGGAAACTACCCTCTGAGCCAATGGTGTAAATTGATTGTTATCATACGGATAGAGTTTGGTAGCAAGAGGATCATACTTGGAGACAAGTGTAGGAGTAGGGTCTTGAATCAAAAAGAGATAATTGATATTTAAATAGTCTGAATAGGGCTCAACAATGGCTGTTTTATACGAACTTGTTATTTTAATACTTTTGACTTTTCCTACAGGAACATTGGCAAAAAATATTTTATCCACACCACTGGTCTCAACAATATCACCCTCTTTAATCTTAGACCACTTTGGAATATACTCAACTTTGAGATAACCACTTTTTGATCCAATCGCAACGCCTGGTGATTTGGTTTTACCAATATGAACAGAAAATTTACAACTGTTGCTTGAGATAAGATGCCCATACAAAATACCGTTTCTAAGTTGTGCCGTACCAATTACAAAGCTGTTTTGCATCAATCCATAGACCCTATTCTCTTGAATCTCTTCAGGTTTATTAAGCAATATTGTACTGTATGAGTTGAGTTTAGTATACCCTATGGGCTGAACGAGTAGTATACTTTTATGCGGTAAGCGTTCAAGTGAAGGAATCAGGTCAAAGAGTTTATCGATTTGATTAAGATAGTTTGTCTGCTCAATAAGATACTCTTTAAGTTTTTGATTCTCTTGAGTTAGTTGTTCAATATTTTTTTGTTGCTGAATATGCTCTTTTTGCATCTTTGAGAGTTTCTCCATTGTACCAATGTAAGACTCTTTTATGGGTGCTGTATATAGTAGTATTTTATCTTTAAGATAGCTGTTCTCTTTGGAAGCAAAGAGCACAACTAAAAAGAGTACGATAAAAAAGAATACTATTCTAGTCTTCATACGCTACTTGTTGCAACATGTCTATTTCATCAAGTGCTTTTCCTGTTCCAAGTGCAACAGCCAATAGAGGATTTTCTGCAATATATACAGGAAGTTTGATCACATCGGATAAAAACTTATCCAATCCTCGAATCAAAGCACCCCCACCTGTCAGGACAACACCATTTTCAACAATATCACCAGCTAAATCAGGAGGCGTTTGCTCTAATATCATCTTAAGAGCTTCTAAAATTTCATTCATAGGGTCTTGCATTGCTTCTTTGATATCTTTACTTGTAACCTCTATAGATTTGAGTGAACCCTCTACTTTATCACGCCCTTTTATGATAATTTTTAGCTCTTCGTCTAAATCAATTGCTGTACCTACACCAATTTTAAGCTCTTCAGCCACTCTATCACCAATTAAAAGATTAAATTTTTTGTTGATGTAGTCAACAATATGTGCATCAATCTTATCACCAGCGGTTCGTATTGAAGTACTAATGACTAAACCTCCTAGTGAAATAACACCTATCTCAGTAGTACCACCACCAATATCAACAACCAAACTTCCCCGTGGTTCTTGTACAGGCAGATCTGCTCCAATGGCCGCGGCCATTGGCTCTTCAATTAGATAGACATAGCGTGCACCAGCATTTTGAGCCGACTCTCTCACGGCTTTTCTTTCTACCTGAGTCAATCCATACGGTACACAGATAATAATACGAGGACTGTAGAACTTTTTTCTTTTGTGTACTTTTTGAATAAAGTATTTAATCATCATCTCTGTGATATGAAAATCTGCAATAACCCCATCGCGCATAGGGCGAATGGCTTTGATGTTTTTATGCGTCTTACCAATCATATCTTTAGCCTCTTGCCCAACCGCTAAGATATTCTCTTGTCCAAATTTATCAATCTGTACAGCAACAACGGAAGGCTCATTGATTACAATTCCTTCACCCTTAACCAATACCAAAATATTTGCTGTACCCAAATCGATTGCCAAGTCGTTTGAAAATAACCCCTTAATTGCCTTTAACATAACCCTACTATCCTTTTATGCACTAATTTTACTCTCTTTGTGATTTTTTATATATATCGGTTCATTTAATTTATCAATGACATCTTGCGTAATAACTATTTCATACCCCTCTAATGTCGGAGCATCAAACATAATATCGATCAATGACTCCTCCATAATAGAACGCAGACCTCTTGCACCCGTTTTACGATCAATCGCTTTTTGTGCAATGGCATCCAAAGCTCCCTGTTCAAAACTCAGTTTAACATTATCTATCTCAAAGAGTTTTTGATACTGCTTAACAAGCGAATTTTTGGGTTCAACCAAAATACGTATCATATCTTCACGCGTAATCTCATTAAGTGTTGAGGTGACATGCAATCGTCCAATGAGTTCAGGGATAAGCCCAAATGTCACAAGATCACCCGAGTCAATGTACTTTAAAAGTTCATCTTCATCGCGTTTACCTTTTTTATCCTGTGTAAAGCCCAATGTATTGCCACCCATTCTCTTTTTAATAATCTCACCAATACCATCAAATGCACCTCCACAAATAAATAATATATTAGAGGTATCAATCTGTATAAAGTCCTGGTTGGGGTGTTTTCGACCACCTTTTGGTGGGATATTGACCACTGAGCCTTCAATAATCTTCAAAAGGGCTTGTTGTACACCCTCACCCGAAACATCTCTCGTAATGGAGCGATTCTCACCCATTCGTGCAATTTTATCAACTTCATCAATAAAGATAATCCCCTGCTGAGCACGCTTAACATCTCCATCAGCCACTTGTAAAAGCTTAGTGAGTATATTTTCCACATCTTCACCTACATAACCCGCTTCGGTTAAATTCGTCGCATCGGTGATAGCAATAGGAACATTGAGTAGCTTTGCAATGGTTTGAGCTAAAAGTGTCTTACCACTACCCGTTGGACCAATTAATAAAATATTGGATTTATCAATATTGGTCTGATCCTCTTGGGTTTGATGAAAAATTCTTTTATAGTGGTTATAGACTGCCACGCTTAAGGTTTTCTTGGCTCTATCTTGACCAATTACATAATCATCTAACATCTCTTTGATCTCAGAAGGGATATAGAGCTGTGTCTCATCATCATAGATAGCACTCTCATCTTCCTCTTCATTAGACTCACCAAAAAAGATCTTATGGGCAGATACAACACAATTTGAACAAATATAAGTGTTACTCCCCGCTAAGAGAGGATTGGTTTCGCTCTCTGGTGTATTACAAAAATTACATCTTTTTTGCATCTAAATAATTCCTTTATTTTCTACTCTCTCTTTTGTAAGGAATCCCTCGTTTCGTATCCATTACAAAATTACATAAATCCTCTACCTTTGCAGTAGGGTTTGCATTCAATATTTTAGCAGCACTCTCTTTAAGTGCAACACTGCTCTCAAAAAGCTCTTTATAAGCTCTTTTAATAGGATCAATATCACTTTTGTCAATATGTCGTCGAAGCCCCGTAAGGTTTAGACCTCTTAAGTGTGCACGATTACCTTCTGCCATACAATATGGTGGAAGATCTTGGGTTAATGCACTAGCACCTCCAAGCATTGCATAATCTCCAATTTTTACAAATTGATGAATGGCACTTGTTGCTCCAATGACAATATGGCTTCCAAACTCTACATGCCCACCTACATTGGTGGCATTGGATACAATACAGTGATCACCCATAATCACATCATGTCCTAGATGAACATATCCCATAATCAAATTGGAGTTACCAATTTTTGTAACTGAACCTCCATGCTCTGTACCAGGGGTAATAAAACAAAACTCTCTTATGGTATTGTTGTCACCAATGATAAGCTCAACATCTTCACCATGAAACTTAAGATCTTGAGGAATGGAGCCTAGTACGGTATGCGAAAAGAGTCTATTGTTTTTGCCAATAGTCGTTTTACCATCAATGAGCACATGAGAAGCTATTGTTGTCCCCTCTCCAATCACAACATCTTTGCCAATATGGCAAAAAGGACCAATGGTTACACCTTCACCAATAGTAGCACCATCTTCTACAACAGTACTTTTATGAATTATCGCTTGCATTCAAACTTTACTTATCGACAATCATCGCTTTAAGCTCAGCTTGTGAGACCAACTTATCATCTACATAAGCTTTTCCATCAAACTGCCAAACACTACCTTTTTGCTTTGCAACAGAAATTTTATAGACGAGTTTATCTCCTGGTCTTACGGGTGAGCGAAATTTAGCTTTATCTATACTCATAAAGTAGACCACTTTTTGATCTACATCAATCTCTTCATCTAAACTTTTAAATGCAAGTACACCACCTGCTTGAGCCATCCCTTCTAAGATCATAACACCAGGGTATATAGGGTGTCCAGGAAAATGCCCTTGAAAAATAGGCTCAGAGATAGAGACATTTTTAAACGCGACAATAGACTCTTTTGGAGTCAACTCACTGACTCTATCTACAAGTAGAAATGGATATCGGTGTGGTAATATTTTTTGGATTTCAGTTACATCGTAAAGCACTAGTTTTAACCTCTCTTTTGATACCTCCTCATAGAAGTATCAATATAATTGTATCAATTTTATCAATATCAAAATTCTATCTAAAACTTAGTAAATTATGGATTATAAGACTATTTTATTTAAAGATTTTAAAAATCTTAACGCTAGAGGAGCTGCAATAGCTCTACTCTATCTCCTCTACCATTTTTAATATAAAGTTGGCACTGACCTTAGCTGATTTCTCCAAAAAGGCATCAAAATCCATATCGGCATTATCATCGGCACTGTCACTAATGGCTCTTAGGATAAAAAATGGAACATCAAGAGCGTCACAAACAACGGCTACACTTCCACCCTCCATCTCCAAAGCATCAGCATCAAAGGTCTCTTCTATCCACTCTTTTCGCTGAGGGTTTGCTACAAACTGATCACCTGTAGCAATAATGCCCTCATGGAGTTTAATTTCAAGTTTATTGGCCACACTCTTGGCAATCTCAAGCAACTTGGTATCACTCTCTATAAAGACCGCTCCCTCTGGTACATACCCATAAGGGTGTCCAAAAGCTGAAATATCCAAATCGTGCTGGCATAGCTTATTGGCAATCACCAAATCGCCAATGGCAAGGTTTGGATTGATCGCCCCTGCTACTCCTGAAAAGAGCAGTTTATCGCATCCAAACTTCTCTACTAACGTAATAGCTGTAAGCGAAGAGAATACTTTTCCTATCTTTGAGTAAGCAATAACTAGCTCTTTGCCTTGATAAGTAGCTTCATAGTAAGTGTTGTTAGCATATCGATTCTCTTTAATGTTCTCGACCTGCGCTAACAGTGGTTCAATCTCTTCGGGCATTGCACCCATAATGGCTATTTTCATCAACTATCCTAACTTTTGTACTTCAGTAATTGCCACTTCAAGTGATGCCATATCGGATACTACAAAGTGTGGCTTTTTCGTTGCACGTCGATTAAGTCCTTTAAGCACTCCACCGTGACCAAACTCAATATAACAATCGACCTCTTCATCAAAAGCTGCAATGGATTGCTTATACAGCACAGGAGAGGTAAGTTGATTAGCAAGAAGATCCAAAGCTTCTGCTTTGCTACTGTACATCTTAGCTGTTACATTGGATACCACTGGAGCGATAAACTCATCTTTGAGTACCTCATCAAGCTTAGCTTTAAGCGGCTCTTTAGCACTATCAAGGAGTGGACAGTGGCTTGCTACTGACATATTAAGTAGCATCGCACGTTTGGCTTTAGCCTCTTTTAATACTGACACAAGCTCTTCCAAATCGCTTTTGATTCCTGCAATTACAATTTGACCTGCTGCATTGTAGTTAACTGCCCATACCTTTTTGCCAGCTTCTCTTTGATCTGCACAGATTGCTTCAACTTTTTCATCATCCAATCCAAGTGAAACCAACATCCCCACATCTTGCCCCTCACACGCCTGAGCCATCAATTTTCCACGCAAATTGACAAGCTCAACGGCATCAATAGCATCCATCGCTCCAACACTTACCAGTGCCGAAAATTCACCCAAGGAGTGACCCAATGCATAATAGGGCTTGATGGGCATCTCATTAGCAAAGAGCTGCTGAGCAATAACAGAGACCAAAAGAATCGCAGGTTGTGTAAACTCCGTCTTTTCAAGATTATCATTCTGGCTAAAAAGAAGCTCTTTAAAATCAAAACCACATCGAGCCGATGCTGCATCAACCATCTGCTTGGCTACATCACTGTTATTATAAAAATCCTCTCCCATACCTACTGCTTGAGAGCCTTGACCTGGGAATAAAAATGCACACTTGATTGACATATAGTATCCTTAACGTAAATTAAAATTTCAACATTTTAGCAGATTAATATAAATCTAATAACTCATTGATGCTCTTTTTAATGCATCGATCTTTAGAACTTCCCTTTTTACCTTTACAGCTATCATCTATATATTGCCGCTCAAGATCAGAAAAGTGTGATAGATCAATCTTTTCACTTCGCACAGCTACAGGCTCTTTTTTGGGTGGCTCTTTATCTTCCACATTAATGTACTCTTTTTGTACAGTTGCATCTTTCTCTTTTTCAAGCTTTTTAGTGGTACTAAGGATCAAAAAAACAAAGAGAAGTACTCCTGCCACAACTTCTGCAATTGGCTTACGACCCTTTGGTTTGTCTTTTTTTTTCTTCTTTTTATCAGGACACTCTGGACATTTAGGACACTCTGGACACTTTTCACTCACTGTGACACTGGGATAGACAGTTGTAGACTCTTGTGGTTTGGATGGTGCAGCTGGTGCTGGTTCTGCCATAACAATACCTCTCTATTGATGAAAAATTTAGAAAATTATATCATATTATATTTAATAATATCAAAGTTTATTTATTATAAAATAGAGATATGGTAAAATAAAGCAAGATTTACAAGGAGCATTCAATGAGATTTTTTCTTATTTTGTTTTTATCACTCTTTTTATTCAGTTCTTGTGTCAAAAGAGCAGATAGAGTCAATGGTTCAACATCAAGTAAAGATGTAGAGTTTATGGAAGGTATTTATACCAAAGCCCAACAAGCTTTTGATGAAGGCAACTACTTAAGAGCATTCTATCTGCATGAAAAAAATTGCGGTATGGGATACTCCAAAAGTTGTAATCGTATTGCCTATCAACACTATACAGGTAAACTTATAGTCGAAGATCATCAAAAGGCATTTGAGTTTTATCAACAATCATGCAAAATGAATAATAATTATGGCTGTTTTAACTTAGCCAATATGCTTCGTTTAGGACAAGGTACAAAAACACGTGAACCTGAAATTGCTTTTACACACTATAAAAACAACTGTACTGATCAATGCTATCGCTCATGTTTTAACCTTGGTGTCATGTATTTTTTAGGACACGGCACTAAAAAAGACAAAAAAAGAGCCAAAAAGTTTTTTAAAAAAGCGTGTAATAATGGTCTTCAAGTAGGGTGCGACAACCTAGAAGAGATAAAAAATAATAAAATAAAGTACATTGAATCAAGTGATGCAGATAAATAAGGAAGATACGATTGGATAGAGAAGCCTATTACATTTCTAAAATGAAAAGTCCTTATATTGGTGATGATGGAGCCCTTGTCAATGGGCTGATTTACTCCATGGATGCTTTTTGCGAAAACACCCACTTCAAACGTGAGTGGATGAGTTTGGAACAGATTGCAAGCAAAGCAATGCTGATTAATATTTCAGATGCCATTGCGATGAATGCTAAACCCCTTCATGCACTGATCTCTATCTCACTGCCACATGATATTACTACCAACGAGATAGATGCACTCACATCTGGGTTTAACAACGTTGCGTCTCAATATGAATGTGAAATTATCGGTGGAGATACCGTGGGTGGTGATAAACTTGATATTACTATTACCATTGTCAGTCAAAGCAATAACCCCTTACTACGCACTGGGCTACAAGAGGGAGATATTCTAGCCTATACAGGAACTCTAGGAAGTTCCAAACAAGACCTTAATCGACTTTTTAAAGGTGAAAAGATTCAAGCAGATTCACGCTTTATCGCCCCTACTCTTCGAGATGACTTTATCTACTCTGCTAGAGAATATCTACGTGTGGGAATGGATATCAGTGATGGACTCTTTTGCGATACCAATAAACTGCTTGAACTCAACAACCTAGGGTGTGAACTCACTCAAGAGATTGAGTATGAAGTAGGCAGCAGTGGTGAAGAGTATGAGATGCTGATTGGCTTTGATCCCAAACATTTACAAATCATTCAAGAGCTAGCCAATGATCTACCAATTACCCCTTTTGCAAAGGTCATTGCCAAAAGCTCTACCCCCCTACCCTGCAAATCGCATCATTTTTAGATTTGTAGATGCCTCTACTCACTCGCTTTTGTCAGCACCGAAATATTCTCAAACTTTTTGGATTTTAAAATATCAATCACGTAGATAAAGTCTTCAAAATCGGTTTTACTATCCGTGGCTAGTGAGATATTATCTTTTTTATTATCAAGTTTCAAAAGCTTCTCTTTGAGCTTGACTTTGCTTATCTCTTTTTTCTCATAAAAATACTTTCCCTCTCCATCAATCGAGATACTAATAGACTTTTTCTCTTTGGATGTAGTGGCACTTGAAGTGGTAGGAATATCAATATCGATATGTTTTTGAGAGATAAAGGTTGCCGTCGTTAATACGATAACAAGCAGTACCAATACAATATCGATAAAAGGTACAACATTTATCTTATCAAACCGCTCACGACCTCTTCGCATTATTTATATTTTCCCTCTTCATCTTGATTAATCTCCCATTGAGCTAATAATCTATCAACTTTGGTCAAAAATATATTATAGATTACCGTTGCAGGAATGGCAACCACTAGCCCCATTGCGGTTGCTTTAAGAGCGAGTGCCAATGACTTCATCACCTCTGCACTCTCCACCACTCCTGCCTTATCGCCGATAATATAAAAAGTCATAATGATAGCCAATACCGTACCTAGTAATCCAATATAAGGAGCATTCGAGCCTATAGAAGCCAACGCTCCCAAACGATTGGTCAAATCAAGTTCAAGGGTGAGTTTATGGCGATAGATTCGCAAATCAACGGAACGGAAAAATAAGATGCGTTCAATCGTAATAGCTAGTGTCACCACACTTAGCAGTATCAACACCCCAATCACTCCATAATCAACAATATCTTTTAACTGTTCTATATCCACTATTAGACTCCCTAAAATAATTGAAATTTATTTTAGCATAATTATCTAAATTTCAAACGACTTTCAAATTGACAATATTACTCTAAAAAGCTATAATAAATATAAAAGACAACAAGGCATCAATATGACAACAATGACAAAAACAGGCATTAGAGATATTGCACGAAATATTAATATGCTTCAAGAGTATGATTATATCGAAGTAGAAGATAAAAAAACACACGAGTACAAAGGGCTATTCCTCTCTCCAAAATACGCCGAAGAGTTCAAAGCCTACCTTCAAGCCAAAGAGATAGAGGAGAAGTTGGAGCGATTTAACAAATATGCAGGAGGAGGTACAATAGACCCCAAATACAATAACCTTTCAGGGGTTCAACTGCGTCAAAAAATCGCCGATGAGAAGTACAATGAGAAATAGAGTCTTTTTAGATACCAATATTGTAGCTGATTTTATCAAGAGTGTATAGATTGAGATAGAAAAAACTCTATAAAAGGTAAAAAATAAACGTGAGGAAGAGTAAACCGATTGAAGTTATCTATTATTTAGGGTTGATTTTTATTTTCCTCTATGCTTTCTCCATGCGTTCTATTCACAATCAAAAATCCAACTATAGACTTTCAACTCCATCAGTTCATGTAAGTATGAAAGATAAAAACACAACTTTAACTAAACCTAACCCCTATCATTGTGGAGATACACCCTATGAACTCAAAATCAAAGAGTATCAAGAGCTTATACAGCTCAATAGCGATGAACTTCGTTACTTTTTAAAGTACCAAAAGCAACTTCAAGAGTATATAAAACACTGTAACCCCTAAGGATTTGAGAACATTTTTATAATTATCTGCTATAATATTAACATTCTTGTAGATTACTACATCGTTTTATTATGAAAATTATACGAGGAAATAGAATGAAGAAATTTTTTATATATCTTATTGTAATTTACATTTTTTTTGCTTTGATGACTTTCCTGAGTGCATCTTTAAAGCTACCCAAAACCATTTATGAAATATCGAACAAAACAATAGGCTTACCTGAAAAAGTAAAGATTATAGATATTGAACGAGATTATGATATATCAAGAGATAATCATTTTTTTGTTTTAGGTGATAATAATCATATTTATCAAATAGATCCTGATAGAAAAGCTGTAGTTAAAGATATCCATATAAAAGGTTTAAACAATCCAAACGGTTTTAGTTTAATTCGGTTTTATCTTCCTAGAAAGCATATCTATGAAATTTATATAGCTGACACAGATAATTCACGCATAGTTCAATTAAAATTACCACTTAATAATGAAAATACAACTGTTGAAGCACAAACTTTTATAACTATACAAGATGCTAAACCGAAAGATGTAAGTTTTTATAGACAAGATTATGATAATTCACGTACTTCTAACAATATTGCAGTATTAACAAATAATAAAATCATGAGTTTTAATACAGAAAGGAAACAATTAAAGAAAATTTTTGATTTAATGTTACAAGTTAATAAACAGATGATTCCATTTAAAAATCTTCCATATTACTATCATTCTTTTTTAAGCAACTGGGGAACTGGTCCACAATTAAGAAGAGATGACTATTTAGAAATAATTCAAAATAACAAAAATATTTCACATGGTGATATTTCATTAAACCTTGGTAAAATAAGTCGATCTGAATTTTATGTTATTCCAGATAATGATAATAAATTAATTTGGATTAGTTCACCCATGTCGTATACTCTTTCTGATGAGAAAACTATTCACGATAGCATTATGTATAGAACTATTAAATATAAAAAAGATATTAATATAGCTATTCGGTATGGTAAACATCGAGAGGAAAATCTTCTTGTCATTGCATACCAAAATGAATATGGACTTAGCTACAATCATGTTGGATATGGAATTGCAGGTAAGTTTTTTTCTATTTCACAGACAATCTTTCGTATATTAATTACACCATTTATTATTCCATTTTTAGGTCGTCAATAAATATCATCTAACTTTTTGAAGCTTTTACCATTAATTGGATAAAATACGAACAATTTTTGTAGGGTGCGTCCTGACGCACAAAGATCAATTTGACGGTGGATTGCATCCACCCTACAGCAAAACGTAATATTAAGGTAAACAATTGAACATCAAACAAGAACTTTTAAAAGCATTAGAGAACAATATTTTAGTCATTGACGGAGCGATGGGGACACAGATTCAAGACCTTGATGTCCAACCCAAGCAATGGATTGACGATAAGGGCATTTCGCAAGAGGGGTGCAATGAACTCCTCAACGCCACTGCTCCTGAAGTTATCAGCACCATCCACCGACGCTACGCCAAAGCAGGGGCTGACCTTATTAAAACCAATACCTTTGGAAGCATGGATTGGGTATTGGATGAGTACGATATGGGAGCAAGGGCGTATGAGCTTAGCAAAAAGGGGGCCCAGCTTGTTAAAGCAATTTGTAATGAATTTAGTACGCCCGAGCAAAAACGTTATGTTTTAGGCTCGATTGGACCAGGAACCAAGTTACCCTCATTGGGGCATATCGACTACGACACCATGCACGCAGGGTACAAAGAGATGGCATTGGGGCTGATTGATGGTGGCTGTGATGTTTTTCTATTGGAGACGGCACAAGACCCACTCCAAATCAAAGCGGCGATTAATGCCCTAGCTGATGCCAACAGTGAGCGAAATGTAGAACTACCCATTATGGTCTCCGTCACGATGGAGCTAAGCGGTACGATGCTCATTGGTACGGATGCGACGACCATTGCCACGATTTTAGAGCCTTTTGATATTCTATCCCTTGGCTTTAACTGCGGTACAGGGCCCGACCAAGTTAAAAAACATTTGGTAACGCTCAGTGAACTGTGGAATCGCCCCATCTCTATCCATGCCAATGCAGGATTGCCCCAAAATAGAGGGGGATACACCTACTATCCTATGGGACCCGATGAGTTTGCCTCTAAACAGCTGGAGTTTTGTGATTATGACGGCGTAAGCTTTTTGGGGGGATGCTGCGGTACAACGCCTCAACATATCCACGCCCTTAAAAACATTCTAGCAGGTAAAGCAGCCAAAAAGCCTACGGGCAAAACCCCTCCCTCCATCGCTTCGCTTTTTAACTCTGTGGAACTCTTCCAAAAACCTGCTCCATTATTGATTGGTGAGCGAAGCAACGCCACGGGATCAAAAGCCTTTCGAGAACTACTTCTCGCCCAAGATTATGAGGGTACGCTTGTGGTCGGGCAACAGCAGGTACGTGCAGGGGCACACCTGCTTGATGTCAATGTGGAGTTTGCAGGGCGTGATGGGGCAAGTGATATGGAAAAGGTAATGAACCTCTACAATCAAAAAATCTCCATCCCCCTTATGCCCGATGCCACGCGTGTCGATACCATGGAGGTGGCTCTTAAATCTATCGGAGGTAAGGCAATCATAAACTCGGTCAATCTCGAAGATGGCGAAGAGAAGCTTGATGCTATTTGCCAACTCTCCAAACGCTACGGAGTGGCGTTGGTAGCCCTAACCATCGATGAAAAAGGTATGGCAAAAACCAAAGAGGATAAGCTCCGCATCGCTCACCGCTTGTATGATCTCTGTGTTAATCGCCACGGCATCGACCCATCAAACTTGATCTTTGATATGCTCACCTTTACCGTGGGAAGTGGGGATGTGGAGTACCGTGATGCAGCCGTGCAGACCATTGAAGCGATACGAGAATTGCATCAAACCTATCCCAATGTCGGTTCAACCTTGGGACTAAGCAATATCTCCTTTGGTCTTAGTATGAATGCCCGTATCTTCCTCAACTCCGTATTTTTGCACCACTGTATCGAGGCAGGGATGACGAGTGTTATTATCAATGTCAAACACATTATCCCCATGGCAAAAATCAGCGATGAAGACAGGGCGATTTGTGAGGAGCTACTTTTCAATGCCAACGATACGACGCTCTTTAGATTTATCGAACACTTTAGTGATAAGGTTGTCGATGATGGAGCAGATGATGAAGCCTTTCAAAAACTAAGTGATGAGGAGAAGATTGCTAAATTATTAATAGATGGGGATAAAGAGCGGATGTTGCCACTCGTGGAAGAGCTACGAACGACCATTGAGCCTGACAGAATCGTTAATGAAATTTTGCTTGATACCATGAAGTATATCGGTGAACTCTTTGGAAAAGGCGAAATGCAGTTGCCCTTCGTCCTCCAATCTGCCGAAACGATGAAAGCCACGGTCGATTACCTCAACCCCTATCTCCCCAAAAAAGAGAAGCAAAGCGACACCACATTGGTGATTGGTACGGTCAAAGGGGATGTGCACGATGTGGGTAAAAACTTGGTCGATATAATTCTTTCTAACAACGGATTTAAGGTAACTAATATCGGTATCAAAGCCCCCATTGAGGATTTTATAACCAAGCTCAATGAAGGTGAAGTCGATGCCCTTGGGATGAGTGGACTGCTCGTTAAATCCACGCAGGTAATGAAAGAGAACCTTGAAGAACTCGAAAAGCAGGGCATTAAAATTCCTGTACTCTTAGGTGGTGCAGCTCTTACTAAAAGCTTCGTCGATGATTTCTGCCGTCCCATCTATAGTGGGGATATATTCTACTGTCGTGATGCCTTTGATGGGGTAATTGCGATGGGACGCATCGAAGAGCATAAAAAAGACCCCTCCAAGCCTCTTGATACCAAATTAGCAGGGGATTTGCTACAGGTTGAAAAGAAAATCAAAAAAGAGGTGATTATCCCTCCATTTGAAGAGATAGCCATGCCTAAGCAAGTCGATATTCCAACCCCTCCCTTTTGGGGGCGACGTGTGATGCAAAAAGAGCAGTTAGACTTTGATATGATTGTTGAGTGGGTCAATCAACGCACCCTCTTTAAGCTTCACTGGGGCTATAAATCCAAAGGGATGAGCAAAGAGGCGTATCAAAAATTGATGGATGATACCGTCTATCCTGCTTTTGAGCGATTAAAGCGAGAGTTTAAAGAAAACAACCTCTTCGACCCGACTATCATCTATGGCTACTACCCCTGCCGAAGCCATGACCAAGAGCTTTATCTATTTGATGAGAGCCGAGGATGGAATATCGATGCCAACGCCTCTCGTGAGGATTTTGAAGCTATCAAAGACCTAGCCATCGAAAAGTTTAGCTTCCCACGCCAAGGACGCAAACCCCACCGTGCATTAAGTGATTTTTTTAGAAACGATAGAGACGATGTAATCGCCCTTACTTGTGTCAGTGCAGGAGCAAAGTTTAGCGAGTATGAAAAAAAGCTCTACGATAAGGGTAAATATTTGGAATATAACCTCGTCCATGGCTTCTCCGTCGAACTCGCCGAAGCCCTAGCCGAAGTAGCCCACAAACAAATCCGCCTAGACCTCAACATCACCGCCGAGGATGAGGGGCATAGTCTGCGAGATGTACGCATGAACCGCTACCAAGGAGCAAGATACTCCTTTGGCTACCCTGCCTGTCCCGATTTGGCACAAAGTCGAGAGCTATTTAATATATTAAAACCCGAAGAGTTTGGGATAGAACTAAGTGAAACTTTCCAAATAGTTCCTGAGCAGAGTACCAGTGCCTTGGTGGTGCATCATAGGAATGCGAGTTATTATGCGGTATAATAAGTTCAATAATTAAAAAGGTTAATTATGATTCAAAACTTTTCTATCAAAAACTTAGCAAATATAGAGTATTTGGATATTCCAAAACTCTCTAATGTAAATGTGATTATTGGTGAAAATGATACGGGTAAAACAATGATATTAAAAGCTCTATATTCATTGTGCAAATCTATTGAGACTCTTGACAAAGGTTCTGAAAATAGGACACTTAAAGAAATTATTAGTAAAAAAATATATTGGACATTCCAAGTAAATAAAATTGGTGATTTAGTCACTAAAGATCGTGAAGATAAATCTACACATTTTGAATTGCAAGCATCTATAGATGAACAAAACCTAGCTGTCTCATTTAGTGATTCAGCCACAAAACAAGTGGGTTTTGTAACGGATAGAGCAGTTAATCGTGAAGAGAACTCTATTTTTATTCCAGCTAAAGAGGTACTTTCACTCTTTGGAGTAATTAAAAGCTCACGAGAAATTGATAAAGTTTTTGGATTTGATGACACCTATTTAGATTTAGTAAATGCTCTACAAAAAGATCCTCAAAAAGGAGCAAACTTTCAAAACTTCTCAAAAAGTAAAAAAATTTTGGATAAAGTTATCAATGGAAAGATTTTGTATGAGAATGGTGTATGGTTTTTTCGCAAAAATAAAATGAAAATTCCTATAACATCTACTGCTGAAGGTATCAAGAAAATAGGTATTATTGATAGACTCCTTTCAAACAAATATATTAGACCAAACAGTATTATATTTATCGATGAACCTGAATCATTTTTACATCCAAAAGCAATTATTGAATTTTTAGATATTATTAGACTTTTAGCTAAAAATGAGATTCAAATCTTTATCGCGACACACTCATACTTCGTCATAAAAAAGTTGATGCTTATAGCACAAAAAGAGAGTATGGATATTCCAATCATTTCACTTGATAAACATAGAAGCTATGAAACATTTAACCTCAAAGAGGGAATCCCTGATAATCCAATTATTGATACATCTATTGCACTCTACGAAGAGGAGTTGGACTTAGCATTATGATTAAAGTTGAATCTGAGATGAATTTTACTTTTGATAATGAGTTTAGTTATATTTTAGAAGATGATAGTTTCTATAACAAACTCTCATCAAAGTATCAAACAAAAGATGTCGATTTTATCATTTATAAAAATCATGTAACCATTCAGCACCCACGAAAGATAGGTAGATAAGATTTACCTACTAAAGCATCTCTAAGGCCTTGAAGTATAGAGATATTATTCTTTTTGAGTGTAGAGATATAGCTTTTGATTCTAC